>DSLMC04102__coassemble_681_pt1 | contig 119975 bp, 121 predicted proteins | sample DSLMC04102__metabat2_low_PE_042 | metagenome-assembled genome bin DSLMC04102
CCGGAAAAAGCCTGGTCAATGGCGGCATTGACAACATCCGTCGCAGAATTGCCGCGCGGAAACGGACGATGGAGAGGGCGCCGACCATACCAAGAGACAGAACCACATTGGAGGTAACCGCCATGATCACCAGTGTGGTGACGAGAGAAAGTCCGATTAATGTCAGCGCAAATCCGCTGGAATACATGACCCCGGTCAGTGTTTTCTTGTAAATCATAAAGATGAACAGGCCGATTACCAGAGCAGCCGCCATTGCAAGAAGCGTATCAATAATGGAAAATTCGGACACGCTTTCTAAAAAACCGGATTTAAAAATGTCATTGAAACTCATAATGTTTTCCTCCTGAAATTTGATTAACCAAATCTGCGGCAGATACCGTATTTGGAATAAGCCTGCTGACGGATTTCCTCTGTCTGCAGAAGAGATTGAATGATTTCCGGTAAAAAGGCGTCAAACTTGATTTCCATAATGACAGTGCCCGGATCGCAGACCCGGATGTCAGAAATGGTATCTTCGGTAAAATTTCTGTGAAACAGTGTGCTTCTGATCCGGGAGTCAAAAGTGACCCGGACATTTCCGGCTGCATATACGTACGGTTCCCGGATGTAAGAAACCATCACCCGGGGACGTAGCTGCTGCGTGTTCATCTTACAGTACAGTTCCCGCACCAGGCCGGAGGGATGTGTCATCATCCACCCGGTTTTTCCGTTAAGAAGCGCCCGGTATCTCCTTTCGGAGAGCCTGGCGTCGGTTTTGGTACACAAACTGTTATACTTTGCTTTCTTCTCCAGCATGATAAAAGACAGGTCGTCATTGTAATAGCGGATCCGAAATTTTTCTCTTTTCTGTACTCCGTTGATCTTTTCCCGGAGAACCTTATCCTCTGTATTGTCAAAATAAATGCTGCGGATCAGGTATCGTCCGTTTCCCTGCACATGTTCGTCCGGTGTCATGACAGGCCGCAGTCTCTGGCGGACTGCGAGATAGTCAGAGAAACTGATGGGATATTTCAGTTCATGGCGATAAATTTCCCTGCATGGCATTTTTACACTTCCTTTCCCAAAACTTTACCTATACTTTACCCTACAGCACTAAAGACAGACTAAAAAAAGCTGTGAACACATTGTGAAAAAGAAGGTCTTGCAAGTAGTCTGGCTGGCGCGTATAATACCTCTGAAAACGGCTTTGTTTACCAAGAAAGATCAGGAATAACACAATGGATAACATAATAGAGATTACAGATTTTTTTGCACCGGAGCTGGATGTCTATGCAAGACTGACGGAAAACCAGCTTCTGAACCGGGAAAACCCCCAAAAGGGTATGTTTATTGCGGAAAGTCCCAGGGTGATTGAGCGGGCGCTGGATGCGGGATGCACCCCCGTTTCTTTTCTGGCGGAAGAAACCCATCTGAAGAGTCAGGAACGGGAACTGATCAGACGCTGCGGGGATATTCCGGTCTATACGGCAAAACCGGAGGTGCTGACGCAGCTTACGGGATACCATCTGACCCGGGGAATGCTCTGTGCCATGTATCGGCCGCTTTTGCCGTCTGTGGAGGAACTGTGTAAAAAAGCCAGGCGCCTTGTAGTTCTGGAAAATGTGGTCAATCCCACCAACGTGGGAGCCATCTTCCGGTCGGCGGCCGCCCTTGGCATGGATGCCGTGCTGCTGACGGCGGACTGCAGTAATCCGCTGTACCGCAGAGCTATTCGTGTGAGCATGGGGACGGTGTTTCAGATTCCCTGGACGTTTTTGACCGATGATTTAGCCTGGCCGGAGCAGGGAATGAGATTTCTGCAAAAAGCGGGATTTAAAACTGTGGCCATGGCACTTAAGGAACACTCCCTTTCCGTGGATGAACCGCGGCTGCAGCGGGAAGAGAAGCTGGCGGTGGTGCTGGGCGCGGAGGGAGACGGCCTGTCGGCAGAAACCATCGCGGAATGTGATTATACGGTGATGATTCCCATGTCCCATGGAGTGGATTCTCTGAATGTGGCGGCCGCCAGCGCCGTCGCTTTCTGGGAGCTGGGCAGGAAAAAGGATTCATGAGGTGAAGAAAAATGCAGATTGTAGATAAATTTATCGGCTATGTGAAATCGGAAGCGATTCATCATCCGGAAAAGAGCTGGAACAAAATCCTTTTTGGATTCCAGGCCAATAAATGGCGGATGAAGCTGCTCCCCAATAAAAACATGGCCAAGGGGTATCAGAAGCTGGAACAGATGATGATGAGCCTGGTGTCAGATTCGCTGTATCAGAAGGAGCGGTATGTGTGGGGGAATATCTTTGCTCCCTGCGAGCTGATACAGTGTTTTGATCTTGCCACCCTTTCCATCGAGTGTCTGGCCTGTTATATGAGCGGCTATCATCTGGAAGATTATTTTATCGACTATGCCCAGGACCTGGGAATCGCTCCGACGCTGTGCTCCTATCATAAAACTTTTGTGGGCGGCGTGGAGAGCGGCGTGATCAAAAGTCCAAAGTATGCCGTTACCACGTCTTTGTCCTGCGATGGAAATCTGAATACCTTCCGCTATCTGGAAAAGAAGGTTCACGTGCCCTTTACCTTTCTGGATATCCCCTATGAGGCGGACGAAGCATCGGTTTCCTATCTGGCGGATCAGCTGCGTCAGTTTGCCCGCGTCCTGGAAGAAAAAACGGGAAAGAAGTTCGACGAAAACAGATTCCGAAAGATCATACACATTGAAAATGAGACCAGAAAAGAACTGAAAAAATTCTTTGCATATCAGAGCAAGCATTTTTATCCAGGTGAATTGATCAGTCATCTCTATCTGATGATGGGCATGCATCTGTTGATCGGCACACAGGAGTTTCTGGAGCTGATCCGGTTTATGAACGAGGATATTCAGACCTATCCCCTGTTTACAGGGAAGAAGATCCTCTGGGTGCATCTGATGCCCTACTATCAGGAAAGTCTGAAGGAATGTTTCGGGTGCAGCGAAAAGTATCAGATCGTGGGCTGCGATATGAGTTTGGATTACAGTGAACAGATGGATGAGGAACATCCTTTTGAAGCGTTGGCACGAAAGATTATCCGCAACCTGTTTAACGGTTCTTACAGTTTCAAGGCGGACAGTATCGAGAAGCTGGCGGACCGGCTTTTGCCCGACGCGGTGATTCATTTCTGCCACTGGGGCTGCAAACAGGCCTCCGGCGGAAGCGTGCTGCTAAAGGAGCGGATGCAGGAAAAGGGGATTCCCATGCTGATCCTGGACGGGGACGGCGTGGATCAGAGAAACAGCCACGACGGTCAGATCAAAACCAGACTGGAGGCGTTTCTGGAAATGATTGAGACAGGAGACGAGAAAACATGTTAGGTTATGTCTGTAAATATACGCCCATCGAGATTTTTGAGTCCATGGGAGTGCAGATGGAACGGATCGAGCCAGAGGTGACCAGCTTCACCCAGGCGGATATGAAGATGCATCCCAACATCTGCAGTTTTGCCAAAGGGGTGCTGGAGGAGGCGCTAAAAGGGGAGTATGAGGGGATCATCCTCACTACCTGCTGCGACAGTATCCGCCGGCTGTACGATGTTTTGAAAGAGGAACTGCCGGATAAGTTCATCTATATTCTGGACATCCCGCGGATTACAAAAGACGCCGGGATCACGCTCTATGAAAAGAGAATCCGCAGCCTGATTTCGGCGTATGAAACATACTCCGGAAAGAAATTTGAAGAGAAAAAACTGGAAGAGATGCTGGATAACCGCAAGAATCAGGAGCAGATCACGCTGCAGGAAGGCGCGGTGAAAGTGGGAATTCTGGGCGCCAGGGCCAATGAAAATATCGCAAAAATCTTAAAGGAAAAGGGCGCCGCCGTCGCCTTTGACCTGACCTGCACCGGGCTGAAGAGAAAATGTCTGCTGGAGCGGGAGCAGATCCTGACCGGGTATACCAGAGGTCTGCTGACTCAGTTTCCCTGCCTTCGGATGGAACAATCGGCGGGCCGGGAGGAGCTGATCCGCCGCTATAGTGACAGCGTGGACGGCATCATTTATCATACGGTTCAGTTCTGTGACAATTATTCCTATGAATACGCCTGGCAGAAACAGCAGATCAAAAAGCCTATGCTGCTGCTGGAGACGGACTATACGAAACAGAGCTACGGTCAGATTCTGACCAGAATCGAAGCCTTTCTGGAATCGCTTCCGGTAAAAAGAGCGGCAGAAAAGAAAAGTCAGGGAGGAAAACAAAACATGTATGTGATGGGAATTGACAGCGGATCCACATCCACCAATGCGGTGATCATGGATCAGAACAGAAAAATCGTGGCTTCCTGCGTGGTGCGCACCGGGGCGAAATCCGGGGAGAGCGCACAGAAGGCTTTGCAGGAGGTGCTAAAAAGGGCAGGCTGTACCCGGGAAGATATCTCCTGGATCGTGTCCACCGGCTATGGAAGGGTGAGCATTCCCTTTGCCGACGAAAACGTGACGGAGATCAGCTGTCACGGCAAGGGCGCTCATTATTTCAATCCGGCGGTACGTACCATCCTGGACATCGGCGGTCAGGACAGCAAGGCGATCCGGCTCAATGAAGCGGGAGAGGTGACGGACTTTGCCATGAATGACAAATGTGCCGCCGGAACCGGACGTTTTCTGGAAATGATCGCCCGTACGCTGGAGCTTTCCATGGATGAACTGGGGCCGACGGCGCTGCAGTCCACGGAAGACCTGGAAATCACCAGCATGTGTTCGGTATTTGCCGAGTCGGAGGTGATTTCCCTGATTGCCAACAACAAAGAGAAGCCGGATATCGCCAACGGAATCTGCCGGGCCATCGCCAACAAAGCTTATTCTCTCCTGAAACGAGTAGGACTGGAAGCCGAGTTTATGATGACCGGCGGCGTGGCTAAGAATCCGGGAGTAGTGCGTGCCGTGGAGGAAAGGATACAGAATAAGCTGTATATCTGTGATGAGCCGGAGATCGTGGGCGCTACGGGAGCGGCGCTGTATGCGCTGGGCCGATGTGGCACCGCTCCAGCGCCAGACCGATCAGCCGATCTGTCTGATCGGCCATAAACAGCGGAATATTCAGCATATCATCATCCAACTTCAAATTGTCCAGCGAAAACCGTATGCGAAGTTTGACCTGATTCGGGAACAGTTCTTTGAATTTTTTCAGGCTTTTGCTGGTGGTGTTGGTCTTTGCTTTAACCTCAACAGGAAAAATATCGTTCTCCCGCTGGATCAGAAAATCCACCTCATACGGCGGATTATTCTGGCTCCAGTATCGGGGAGCCACTTCAAACTGCGTGATCAAGGTCTGCAGAACAAAATTCTCGGTCAACGCTCCTTTAAATTCGGTGAACAGACGATTTCCTTCTCCAAAAGCCGTAGGAGCCAGCTGAGCCAGGCGGCGTAAAAGCCCTACATCAACCAGATAGATTTTGAATGCAGACAGGTCATCATATGCGGCTATTGGCAGACCAGGAGCGGTGCTGCGGTAGATTTTGTGCACAAGTCTGGCATCTGTCAGCCACTGTAGTGCATCCTCATATTCCCGGGCGCGCGCCCCTTCTTTTACTACTTTGTAGATGAATTTTTTATTTTCCCTTGCAAGTTGGGACGGTATGGATTTCCAGATCATAGAGATCTTTGGAAATTCATGGATATTGGGATGCTTGGCAAAGTCACGCTCATAAGCGCTGAGAATATCGAACAAAGCTTCCTGCATGGCAGAAACGTCGCGCGCCTGTGTCCACATGAGTACTGGTTCCGGCATTCCACCTGTTACATAGTACATCTTCAATTTCTCGTAAAGCGGATTGAAAAACGCATCAGAAATCGGCTCAATGGTATCCACACTTTCCAGGTACCTGGCCAGATTTTCGTCGCCGTTGGCAAGTAGAAATTCCATAAAGGTCATAGGATCAATCTGCATGAAGTTGACTTTGCCCACCGGAAAGGAGGATGGTTTTGCAAGAGCAATTCCCAGCAAAGAACCGGCACAGGCAATGTGATACTGTGGAGCATTCTCACAGAAATACTTCATAGAGTTAATGACCTTTGGGCAGTCTTGTACTTCGTCAAAGATAATCAGTGTCTTTTCCGGCACAATTTTCTGGGCACTGGCCAGCATCAGATTTTGCAGAATGCGATTTACATCTTTGGTAGTCTCAAAAAACTGTTTATATTCCTCGTTTTCATCAAAGTTAAAGTAAGCGGTATTTTCATAATAACGCCTGCCGAACTCTTTGAGAACCCATGTCTTTCCAACCTGACGTACACCTTTTAGGATCAGCGGTTTGCGGTAAGGTGATTTCTTCCAATCCAGTAGTTTATTCATAATCAATCGTTCCATAAAAACCATCCAATCACATTTTTATTAAGAATATTGTGTGGAATAATCACATTTTTATTATATTCCTGTTATATGAAAAATGCAATTCCTGTAATAAAAAATTGCCTTATCTGTTTTTTTATGTTAAAATAAAACTACATACATGTAGATAAAAAGAGGGGCAGAAATGTACAAAGATTTATCAGATTCAGAAATGCTGATTTTAAATCTGTTATGGGAAAGCAAAAGAAAATTGAGCGCAGCTGAAATTATGGAACATTTTCAGGAGCGGAAATGGAAAATGACGACGGTTTCTACTTTCCTGAGCAGGATGATCGATAAAAAAGTGATTCAGTCAGAGCGAAAAGGCAGAAAATTTCTATATTATCCCACAGTGACGCAAAAAGAATTGAAAAGAAGGAAGGCTTGGGATTTTGTATCGAGAAATTATTCTTCGGTAAAAGATTTTATTTTAGCTTTGGATGACAGCCACATTTCGGAGAAAGAAGCAGAAGAAATCGAACGCATTTTGTCCAAAGCCGAGGAGAAGATATGAACATAGAAGATCTTCTGTATATGGCGCTTTCGGGGAGTCTGTGTTATCTGATATGGAAAGGAATCTTCTTATTCACGAAAAAGAAGGTTGGGGCATCGTATTCCTATCGCTGGCTGCTGCTGGTGCATTTCCTTTATCTGTTTCCCGTGCATCTGCTCTCTGTGAAAAGAAAATCTGTATTTTTACGGAGTGGCGCTGCGCTCATAAAGCAGAATCTTTTGACCGATATCCGGATATTCTCCAGGTATAAAACATGGTTTTTCCTTATTTGGGGAATCGGCATGACAATTTGTTTTTTGACGGGAGTATACAGGATAGTTCTCCTGAAGTACAAAGTAAAGGGACTGATTCCACTGTACGATAAAGCGTTGATGCAAAAGATAGAAAAAATATCAAAACAGTATGGCGTGAAACGGATGCCGCAGGTTTTTGTTGATCCGTCAGCCAAAACACCGTACACAGGCGGACTGTTAAAGCCATTCCTGGTTGTAACGGATCAGGAAAATGGCAGATCGGATATGATATTGGAGCATGAAATCTATCATATCAAAAGGAAGGACATTTTGTTCCGGTATCTGAACCGGATCATCTGTGGAGTGTTTTGGTTTTGTCCCTTCGTCTGGTTCCTGAAAAAAGATTTATATTTATTATGCGAAATTTCCTGTGATCAGAAAATACTGGAAGAAAGGTCTGTCGAAGACCGGGTGAAGTATTTTCGCATCATACTTGACTGTGCAAGAGGAAATACAAAAGCAGATTCTTCTTTTTGCAGTTTTTCCGGTTGGATGAAACGATCCGCACTTCAAAGGAGGGTGTTGTTTATGAAAAACGCAGGCAGAAACAGTAAAAAATTTCAGGTGATAACAGGCTGCTGTATGATAGCAATGGTGACGGGAGTTGTTTTTTCGGTTTCAAATCTGAAACCGGAATCCGCGCATAGCATGAGTAAACGGATTCGGAACAATTATCTGGAACAAGCGGAGATACCCAAAACTGTAGAATATACAGAATATATAGATGGAAGCTGGTGGGGCGGTTCTTTAACATATGAATCCATGAAATATCTGTCCCGAAGCGGGTTATACCAGGCGACTTTTCAGGGAGAACTTACCAAACTGGGGTGAGATCTTTTCTACTGAAAATTGGTAAAAAATATTATTTGCATGTGCGAAGGGCGCCTTGCTTCCGGTTTGCATACATGATAAAATAGCGGCAGGAGAGAAAGATCATGGAAGTACCTTTCTTTTCTGCGCAACCTGCTGAAAGACAGACCATACGTACTTCTCGCTTATATGATCGGCATTCTGCCAATTGCAAAATATTCCAGCGATTCAGAATTGAATATGTTCAGTGAATTTACGCTGGCATCGGAAGAGTGGTTTTCGGAATATTTTGGATTTACTGAAAGAGAAGTGGATCGGTTTACCGAGATGATCGGATATGATAAATCCGAAAAAAACATCATTGCAAAGTGGAGGAACTGAGAGTATGAAATTTATTTATCCGGCGGTGATCCGGAAAAATGATAAGGGAACTTACGACGCGTTTTTTCCGGATCTGGAATGCTGCCAGGCCAGCGGCGATACGCTGGAGGAGGCGGTAGATAAAGCCAACGAGGCGGCTTATGACTGGCTGTATGTGGAACTGATGGAGGACGAAGGCGTGCTGCCGGCCGTTTCCGATCCGGAAGATATGGAACTGATGGAGGGCGATGTGGTGCGAAACATTGCCGTCAATATAAGGTTTACAGAAGGATGGGACGAATAATTCTGCGGATTGTTCGTCCCTTTAGTTTCACTTAAGCGAATTATGATAGGATAAAAAATAGTTATGGAAAAGAAGGGTGGGATCATGTCATGCGGCTCCTCATCGCGGAAGACGATCAGAAATTGTTAAAATCGCTGCTTTATATTTTTGAGCATAACAGATATGTGGTGGACGGCGTATCCACGGGGGATGAAGCGCTGGCTTACGCACTGTCCGGGGAATATGACGGACTGGTTCTTGATATTATGATGCCGGGACTGGACGGACTGCAGGTGCTGAAAAAACTGCGGGAAAAGGGAATTACGACTCCGGCGCTGTTTCTGACAGCCAGGACACAGACCGAGCAGCGGATCGAAGGGCTGGATGCAGGCGCGGATGATTATCTTCCCAAACCCTTTTCCAGCGCAGAATTGCTGGCCAGGGTACGGGCCATGCTGAGAAGAAAGGATAATTATATCCCGGAACTTTTGCAGCTGGGGCCGGTCTGTTTGAACCGTTCCACCTACGAACTGGTTTGGGGGAAACGCCTTTGTCCTTTGAGCGGCAAGGAGTATCAGATTCTGGAAATGTTGATGCAAAAACCTGGCGTTTTTATCTCAGCAGAACAACTGGTCACCCATATATGGGGATGGAATGCAGAAGTGGATACCAGCGTCGTGTGGGTTCATATTTCCAATATCCGAAAGAAAATGGAAAAGCTGGGGGCGCCGGTCCGGATCCGTTTTATGCGCGATGCAGGATATATTGTGGAAGAGGCGCCGGAGGAGAGAACATGATCTATCGCCTGCAGAAAAAGATGATTCTCATATGCGGAGGAGCGCTGCTTCTGGTGTTTTCCGTACTGTTTTTGATGATTGCCCTCGCCGGGAAAAGACAGTTGAATACGGCTATGGATTCTTTCATCGATGGAATCGTGGAGAACGCAGGCAGACCGCAGGAGCCGGATCCCGGACTTGAGGTTCCGGGACCTGCGGCGCCGCAGATGATTTTCCGGGAAAATGCCCGTTTTGATATCCGCTTTTTTATCGCGTATTTTGACCGGGAAGGGAATTACCTTTCCGCCAGTATCGACAGCGAACCGGCGATAAATGAAAAGGAGGCCAGAAAATACAGCCTCGATGCGTTTCGGGAAAAAGCGGGGCGGGGCTGGTATTCCGGTTATCGTTACCGGCAGTATGAGACGGAAGACGGATGGGAGATCGTGTTTGCCCAGGGGAGTATGAGCAGATCTATGGTGCAGATGCAGCTTGTATCCACCGGATTGGTGCTGGCGGGGACGGCGTGTGTGGTTTTGATTCTGATTTTTATTTTCTCCCGTTATGCGGTCCGTTCCGCGGCGGAAGCTTATGAAAAACAGCAGCAGTTTATCACGGATGCCAATCACGAACTGAAGACTCCCCTTACGCTGATTATGGCCAATCTGGATATCGTGGAGAATGAATACGGCAGAAACGAATGGGTCGATGATATCCGCAGTGAAGGGGAGCGGATGAGCGAACTGATCAATCAGCTGGTTCTTCTGACCAGAATGGACGAGGCGGTTCGCGGGAAGTGTGAAACGTGTTTTAACCTGAGCAGTATGGCCCGCGAGATGGTGATCGGATTTCAGGTGCTGGCGGAGGAGAAAGGGAAAATGCTTAAAGCGGATATCGAAGGAGAAATCCAATATTATGGGGTGGAGGATGATATCAGCCGCCTGATTTCCATTTTACTGGAAAATGCGGTGAAATACTGTGATCCACAGGGGACGATTTATGTAAAGGTTTATAAAAAACGTCATCCGCAGATCCGGGTGGAAAATACTTACCGGGCGGTGGGGGAAGTGGAGCTTGGCCGTCTTTTTGACCGGTTCTACCGGGCTGACCGGGCAAGAAAATTTACCGGCGGATATGGGATCGGACTGTCAATCGCAAAAGCAATCGTCAGAAATCATCACGGAGAGATCCGAGCCTGTCAGAAAGGGCAGGATCGGATCGGGTTTCATGTGATCTTGAAATAGCAGCACACAGGTGCTGTTATTTTTTTCACCTTTTTTTCACAGGAAAATTTAGGATGGCTTAAGTTCCCTTTCGTATAATTTACTTTGCAGAGTAAAAAGAAAGGGGATAAACATGATCGAAGTCAAAAATCTGACCAAGTATTACGGAGATCACAAGGCAGTGAATAATCTTTCTTTTGTGATCAAGGACGGTACGGTATGCGGTTTTCTAGGGCCAAACGGAGCCGGAAAATCGACTACCATGAATATGATGACCGGATGTCTTTCGGCTACGGAGGGGACAGTTTCCATCAGTGATTTCGATATTTTCGAAAATCCTGTTGAAGCGAAGAAAATGATCGGGTATCTTCCGGAACAGCCTCCCCTGTATTACGAAGAAACACCGAAAGAGTATCTGCGTTTTGTGGCGGAAGCTAAAAGAATTCCCCGTGCCAGTGTTCCCGGGGAAATTGAGCGGGTTATGGAAGAGACTCAGATCAGCGGTGTGGCTGACCGGCTGATCAAAAATCTGTCCAAGGGTTATAAGCAGCGGGTGGGAATCGCACAGACGCTGCTGGGCAATCCCAAGGTGATCATCCTGGATGAGCCGACAGTGGGTCTGGATCCTCTTCAGGTAGTGGAAATCCGTGATTTGATTAAATCACTGGGCAGGAAACATACCGTTATCCTGAGCAGTCATATTCTGTCTGAGGTACAGAATATGTGCGATGAGATTCTGATCATAGCAAAGGGGAATCTGATCGCTTATGATACGACGGAAAATCTGGAAAAGATGTTTCTGCCAAAAGTAACGATTGAGATGGTCACCGATGCGTCCGAGGAGACAAGCCGGGAAATTCTGTCCGGTATCCATGGCGTTACGGTCACGGAGTGCTGCGCGCAGGAGAATGATCTTCTGCGGATACGGATGGAGACATCTCCCGGGGACGATTTTACAGTCAGAAGCGTACTGTCTTTACGGTTTGCCGGGAAAGGAAAAGCGGTATTGAAACTGGATACAGTCAAAGCGAATCTGGAAGAAATATTCCTGGAACTGACCAATGAAGATGAACATGGAAAGGAGGAGGCCAAATGACAGCTGTGTTCCGACATGAATTCCGGATGCTGTTTTCCGGACTGACTGCTTACGTCTACGGCGCGTTTTCGCTGATCTTCGTCGCCATTTATATGATGTATTATAATCTGACCGTCGGATATGCCAATTTTGAACTGGCGCTTGCCGGCGCGTCCTTTGCGTTTATTATCACCATACCCATTGTAACTATGCGAATCATAGCGGAGGAGAAAAAGCAGAAGACAGATCAGCTTTTATATTCTCTGCCCATATCCACGGCGCAGATCGTGGCGGGGAAATTTCTGGCAGTTTTCCTGACCTCCGTAATTCCCGTCTGTATCGTGACTGTGTATCCGCTGATTCTGAAAAATTTCGGCAATCTTTATCTGCCGACCTCTTTTGGCGCGTTGTTCGGTTACGTGCTGCTGGGGGGAGCGCTTCTCTCCATGGGGATTTTCATTTCTTCCATTACCGAGTCTCAGCCGATGGCGGCAGGGATTTGTTTTGCGGTGATGGCTGTGAATTACTATATGGTGACGCTGGCGGAATATGCGGTATCTTCTGCCTACGGTTCATTTGTGGCGCTGGTTGTCATTGAGATCGTCATTTCTTTGTTAATCCATCACATGACCCGGAACGGAATCCTTTCCCGGGGATTTGGGATTCTGACGATTGCGGTAACTTTCGGTCTGTATCTTTTCCATGGAGACTGGTTTGAAGGACTGTTTCCGCTGATTCTGGAAAATATTTCTGTATATGAAAGGTTTTATGGATTCGTAGATGGTATTTTTGATTATACCAGTGTGGTGTATTTTATCAGCGTTATCATTTTTTTCCTGTTTTTAACGGTACAGTCACTTGAGAAAAGGAGATACAATTAAATGAGAGATCGGTTAAAAAAGATGCTGCAGGATGTGAAAGAGCAGTTTTCCACCCGTTCCAGTAAAATCGGCAGTTACAGTTTCTTTCTTACGGCTGTGGTGCTGGCCATTATCGTGACGGTCAATTTCGCCCTTAGTTTTTTTCCGGACAGTTACGTGCAGAAGGATCTGACGGCAAATCAGCTGTATTCCATATCCAGTCAGTCCAAAGTGCTGTTAAGTTCACTGGAAGAGGATATTACCATTTACTGGGTGGTGGCCAGCGGACAGGAAGACGACTATGTGGAAAAACTGCTGCATAACTACGAGGATTACTGCGAACGTATTACGGTGGAAAAGAAAGATCCCGACCTGGAGCCGGATTTTACCAATTCCTATACGGATGAGGAAATTTACAACAATTCCGTTATCGTAGAGTGCGGCGACCGATATCGCTATATCAGTTATGAAGATATGTATGAATACAGTGAATATTCCTATTATTCCGTCAGTACCGCAGACAGTAAATTCGCGGGAGAAAGTTTGATTACCTCTGCGATTTCCTACTGTATCACCGATGAACTGCCAGTGATTCATGTGCTGGAAGGACATGGGGAGACGGAGTTTTCAGACAGCTTTTCCGGAGCCATCGAAAGGGACAATATTGAGACAGAGAGCCTTTCTCTGCTGAATTATGACGCTGTACCAGAAGAGGTGGAATGCATCCTGATCTATGCGCCTTCCACCGATATCTCAGAGACGGAGAAAGATATGCTGACGCAGTTTTTGGACGGCGGCGGACGGCTGCTGGTGATCAGCGGTACGACGCAGGAGGAGCAGCTGACTAACCTGAATGCGGTGATGGAATACTACGGAATTTCCGTGCAGGAAGGCGTCGTGGTAGAGGAAAGCACGGATCATTACATCTACGGCAGTCCGGTCATGGTGATGCCGGATATGGAATCCAGCGAGATCACAGATCCGCTGATCGATGAGAATTACCATGTGATCATGCCGGTGTCAAAGGCGCTGGATACGTCTGCAGCCAACAGCGACGTGACGGTGACGCCTCTTTTGCAGTCTTCAGATCAGTCTATCCTTAAAGCGGCAGGCTATGATATCACCACCTATGAAAAAGAGGAAGGAGATACGGAAGGGCCGCTTACCCTATCCGCTCTGGTGACCAAAGATCTTGAGAATGGAGGACAGATGCAGCTTGTCTGGATCGCATCTTCCGAGATGCTTGGCGAGGAGTACAATTCGCTGTCTTCGGATGCCAATGAAGATTTCGTTTTGAACACGCTGGAGATGATGACGGAGAAAGAGGACAGTATCTCTGTTCGCTCCAAAAGTCTTTCCTATGAATATCTAACAGTCAGCTCCGGTACTTCCGCTTATCTTAAAGCAGTGACACTGGCGGTGATCCCGGCAGTCTATCTGATGATCGGTATTTTCGTGGTGGTAAGGAGGAGACGCAGATGAAACGACAAAGAAAGATGATGGCGCTTCTGGCAGTGCTGGCTGTCTGCATTGGAGCAGCCTTTGGAATTTCCCGCATCAATTTTGATGAAAACATGACCGGGACACAGACCGCTATCATAGATGTGGATAGCAGTGATATCACCGGTCTGTCCTGGAATTACGAAGAAGAAGTCTCGTTCACCTGCCAGGACGAGAAATGGACTTACGATGGAGACGAAAAAATGCCGGTCAATCAGGAAAAAATGACCGAGATTGCCCAGGGGCTTTCCAGTATCATTTCCGACAAACGGGTGGAGGAAGTGAAAAGTTTAAGCCTCTACGGTCTGAGTGATCCGGCCTATACGCTGACCGTTAAAACCGCCGATAAAAGCTGGGAGATTTCCATCGGCGACGAAAGCTTTTCCGACGGGGAAGTCTACATCTCCACAGGGGATGAGTATGTCTATCTGACCGATTCGTCACTGATCGACAAGATATCCTATACGCTGTATGATCTGGTACAGGAAGAAGAGATCCCGGAAATGGAAAGCATTCATTCGATTACCATCGAAAAAGAAGAGTCTCCGGTGCACATTGTCTTTCGGGAAGACAGCGGATACTGCTACAGTGACGCTTATACGTATTACCTGGAAGAAGACGGATCCTATCGCAATCTGGACAACGACAATACGAAAACCTCTTTTGATACACTTTCCGCCTTTACGTGGGAAGCGTGCGTGGATTATTACGCGGATGATTCAGAGCTGAAATCTTACGGGCTGGATGCAGCAGACGCGGTGATTTCCATTGCTTATACACCGGTTCAGGAGGAAGACGAAGCGAACGAAGAAAACAAAGAAGAAAAGGCTTCCTTCGAATACGAAGTCGGCAGTGCAGATGATGACTATTATGCAAGACTTTCGGATTCCAGGATGGTTTACCGGATTTCGTCAGAGGTCTATGATGCGGCGGTCAACGCTTCCTATGATGAACTCAGACCGGATGAAGTGATTCTTCTGGACTGGGATACGGTGGACAGCATAGATATCGAAGCCGACGGATCCCGGTATACGGTGGAACTGGAAAAGAAAAAAGACGATGAGTATATCTGTACTTTTAACGGGGAAGAAATTGAATTTACTGATGTACTGGATGAACTGTCCGGCATACTCCTGGATGAAGAAAAAGAAGCAGAGCCGACTGACAGCAGGGAAGAACTGAAACTGACGTTCCATCGGAATACAGAGGAATACGCATCTGTGGAACTGGTGTTTTATCAGTATGACGGTTCCAGCTGTATCAGCGTATTGAACGGTGAAGAGACCAACTGTGTGAACCGGGAGGATGTGATCTCACTGAAAGAGGCCATCAATTCCATTATTCTGGACAGTAATTCTAAGACATAAAGAAAGCGGCGTTATCGTACCGCGGGAGCGGGCCGGATCATGCATCAGGATGATCCGGCCTGTATTTTTTGAAATCATCATTGAATGCACAATGGTTTTCATGTATAATGTTCTGTGATAAAGGTAGAAATAAGTATGAACGGAGGAATTGTGATGTCCCAAAGAAAAGATATCCATAAAGTACTGATCATCGGTTCCGGTCCGATTATCATCGGACAGGCGTGTGAATTCGACTATTCAGGTACACAGGCCTGTAAGGCTTTGAAAAAACTCGGTTATGAAATCGTATTGGTCAACTCCAATCCGGCTACGATTATGACGGATCCGGAGACAGCTGACGTTACTTATATCGAACCGCTCAATGTGGAAAGACTTGAGCAGATTATCAAGAAAGAAAGACCGGATGCTCTGCTGCCAAATCTGGGAGGACAGTCAGGTCTTAATTTATGTTCAGAACTTTCCAAAGCGGGAATCCTGGATAAATACGGCGTACAGGTAATCGGCGTGCAGGTAGACGCTATCGAAAGAGGAGAGGACCGTATCGAATTTAAGAAAGCCATGGGAAAACTGGGCATCGAGATGGCCAGAAGCGAAGTGGCTTATTCTGTGGAGGAAGCCTTAAAGATCGCAGATGAACTGGGATATCCTGTTGTCCTTCGTCCCGCCTACACCATGGGCGGCGCCGGCGGCGGACTGGTTTACAATGTGGAAGAACTGAAAACTGTCTGCGCAAGAGGGCTTCAGGCCAGTCTGGTGGGGCAGGTTCTTGTAGAGGAATCCATCCTTGGCTGGGAGGAACTGGAACTGGAAGTGGTTCGTGACTCCAAAAACAACATGATCACCGTGTGCTTCATTGAAAACATTGATCCTCTTGGCGTTCACACAGGAGATTCTTTCTGTTCTGCTCCTATGCTGACCATTTCGGAAGACGTGCAGAAACGGCTGCAGGAAAAATCTTATAAAATCGTAGAATCCATCGAGGTGATCGGCGGAACCAATGTACAGTGGGCGCATGATCCGAAAACGGACAGGGATATCATCATCGAGATCAATCCTAGAACATCCCGTTCCTCCGCTCTGGCGTCCAAGGCGACCGGATTCCCCATCGCGCTGGTATCCGCCATGCTGGCCACCGGCATGACGCTGGATGAGATTCCCTGCGGAAAATACGGTACGCTGGATAAATACGTGCCGGACGGAGACTATGTGGTAATCAAATTTGCCAGATGGGCCTTCGAGAAATTCAAAGGGGTACAGGACAAACTGGGTACGCAGATGCGTGCTGTGGGTGAAGTCATGAGTATCGGAAAGAATTTCAAGGAAGCATTCCAGAAAGCGATCCGCAGTCTGGAGACGGGACGGTATGGTCTGGGACATGCCAAAAACTTTGATCAGAAATCAAAAGAAGATCTCCTCAAAATGCTGATGACACCCTCCAGCGAGCGGTACTTTGCCATGTACGAAGCGCTGCGCAAAGGCGCCTCTGTGGATGAGATCCATGAGATCACCAAAGTAAAACACTATTTTATCGAACAGATGAAAGAACTGGTGGAGGAAGAGGAGGCTCTGGCGAAGAGCAAAGGCCGTCTTCCGGAGGATCAGATGCTGATTCAGGCAAAGAAAGACGGATTTTCTGATAAATATTTAAGCCAGATTCTGGATATCACAGAAGACGAGGTAAGAGAGAAGAGAATTTCCCTGGGTGTGGAGGAAGCATGGGAAGGCGTTCATGTCAGCGGCACGAAGGATAACGCTTATTACTATTCCACCTACAACAGCGAAGACAAAAATCCGGTCAGCACGGATAAACCAAAGATCATGATCCTGGGCGGAGGCCCCAACCGGATCGGGCAGGGTATTGAATTCGACTATTGCTGTGTACATGCTTCCCTGGCTCTGAAAAAACTGGGATTTGAAACGATCATCGTCAACTGTAATCCGGAGACGGTTTCCACGGATTATGACACATCCGACAAGCTGTATTTTGAACCGCTGACGCTGGAAGATGTGCTGAGTATCTATAAGAAAGAAAAACCGGTGGGCGTTATCGCCCAGTTCGGCGGTCAGACACCGCTGAATCTTGCCGCGGATCTGGAGAAAAACGGCGTGAAAATTCTGGGAACCTCACCTTCTGTCATCGATCTGGCAGAAGACAGAGATCAGTTCCGCGCCATGATGGACAAACTGGGTATCCCCATGCCGGAGTCAGGCATGGCGGTCAATGTGGAGGAAGCGCTGAAGATCGCGGAAGAGATCGGCTATCCGGTAATGGTTCGTCCCTCCTACGTATTGGGCGGCCGCGGCATGGAAGTGGTATACGATCCAGAAAGTATGACGGAATATATGAAGGCGGCTGTCGGCGTGACGCCGGATCGTCCGATTCTGATCGACCGGTTCTTAAGCCATGCTACCGAGTGTGAGGCCGACGCCATCAGTGACGGAACCCATGCTTTTGTTCCGGCGGTAATGGAGCATATTGAGCTGGCCGGCGTACATTCCGGAGACTCCGCCTGCATCATTCCTTCTAAACATATACCGGAGGAAAATCTGGAGACAATCAAAGAATATACGAGAAAGATTGCAGAAGAGATGCATGTCAAAGGTCTGATGAATATGCAGTATGCCATCGAGAACGGAAAAGTGTATGTTCTGGAGGCCAATCCGCGGGCATCCCGTACCGTGCCGCTGGTATCCAAAGTCTGCAATATCCGCATGGTTCCGCTGGCCATCGATATCGTGACATCGGAACTGACCGGCAGACCGTCGCCGGTACCGCAGTTGAAAGAGCAGCATATTCCCTATTACGGTGTGAAGGAAGCAGTATTCCCCTTCAATATGTTCCAGGAAGTAGACCCTGTTCTGGGACCGGAAATGCGTTCCACCGGCGAAGTGCTGGGACTTTCCGCGCACTATGGGGAGGCGTTCTACAAAGCGCAGGAGGCAACGCAGACCAGACTGCCGCTGGAAGGCAGAGTGCTGATCTCTGTCAATGACAAAGACAAACCGGAGGTTGTGGATCTGGCCAGGGATTTCGCGGAGGAAGGATTCAAGATCATAGCTTCCCGCCATACCTGTAAACTTCTGCAGGAGGCAGGCATCGAAGCGCAGATGATCAATAAGCTGCAGGAGGGCAGACCCAATATGCTGGATCTGATCACCAACGGCGAAGTGGATCTGATTATCAATACCCCCATTGGACGGGAAAGACAGTGGGATGACAGTTATCTGCGGAAAACAGCAATCAAGAAAAAAGTTCCTTATATGACTACCATCGCTGCGGCAAAGGCGACCATCAGCGGCATCAAAGCCATGAAACGGTATGGCGGAAGCGAGGTTCGTTCTCTGCAGGAGCTGCACAGTCTGATAAAAGATAAATAATAATGTTTCTGTGAAACGGTGCGGAGCAATCCGCACTGTTTTATCCTATTCGAGGAGGCTCTAAGATGAAATTCGAAATTATCGAAGAATATATTACCCAGTTTCCCATCTATCAATATGCGCTTCTGGACAGCAGCCAGCTGGAGTTTTCGGACAAGGTAAGAACCATCTGCAAACGGGAATGTCCCCGGTACGGGAATTCCTGGTCCTGTCCGCCGGCTGTGGGGAGTGTGGAAAAGTGCAGGGAAACCTGTCTGAAATATCCAAAAGTTCTTTTGTTTTCTTCTGTGGCCGAGGTGCCGGATTACTTTAACCTGGAACAGAATTTAAAGACTAAACAGGAACATGAACTGATCACCAGAAAAATTGAAAAATTTCTCCGGATCAATGGTGTTCCCTGTTATACACTGTCCTCGGATTCCTGCTCCTACTGTGAGAAATGCACTTATCCGAAGAAGACCTGCGCCCATCCGGAGATTATGCATCCTTGTATTGAAAGCCACGGTATCGTGCTGACCAATACCATTGAGCAGAATCAGATGGACTATTTTCTGGGAGAGAACATGATTCTCTGGTTCAGTCTGATTTTCATGGAGTCATAATCGGCAGTCCGACTCATATACTGAATAATAAATGCCGGGAGATGTTTCGTTGAAAAAAATCCGTTCTCTGCAGAAACGGTTTCTGGATTCTCTGCAGATTCCCGTGGATCTGTCCTGCCAGGATTCTCTGGTCACCTGCAGCGGCTGCAGTGAGATTGTGGTGGAAAATTACCGGAAAATTCTGGAATACCAGAACAGCTGCGTCCATATTCTTCTGAAAAGAGGAAAGATGCGAATCGAAGGGGAACACCTGATGATTGTCTACTACAGCAGAGATGAAATGAAAGTGACCGGACAAATTCAGGCAGTTTTTTTCGAATAGAATATGAGGTGGAGATGTGATAAAACAGGGGCTGCGATACATACATGGTTTTGTGCAGATCCAGTTTCACGGAAAGGAGACGGAACGTTTTCTGAATCTGTGTGCTGCAGGGGATCTGACGTTGTGGAAGATACAAAAGGGCACGGATGCTCAGACAGCCTGTATGAGTGTTGCGGATTTTCGAAAGATTCGTCCGGCAGCCAGAAAAACAAAGACTAAAGTCAGAATCGTGAAAAGATATGGATTGCCCTTCTTTTTCTGGCGCAGCAGAAAAAGGAAGGCTTTTTTTCTGGGTATGGTATTGTTCCTGCTGCTGATTTATCTGCTTTCGCTGCGGATCTGGAACATCCATGTGGAGGGAAACACCATTTACAGCACCCGGACGATCCTTGCCTGTCTGGAAGAAAATAATGTATATCACGGCATTGCCAAAAGAAAAGTGGACTGCCCTGAGATTGCCGCGCTGCTGAGGAAGCAGTTCCCCCGGCTGATATGGGTATCCGCCAGAATCGAGGGGACCAGACTGTTGGTGGAAGTAAAAGAAAACCGTGAGGATGTTCTTTTGGAGCAGGAAGCGGCTCAGGAAAAAGAACCCTGTGATATCGTGGCGCACAGGGATGGCAGAGTGATTTCCATCGTTACCAGAAGCGGTGTGCCCCGGGTCAGCGCAGGACAGACATTTAAAAAAGGAGATATCCTGGTTTCCGGAACGCTGGAGATAAAGAACGATGCCCAGGAGGTTACCGGATATGAATATGTGACTGCAGATGCGGATATCTGGGCATTTCTTTCCTATTCTTATTATGATGAATTTTCCAGGCAGTATACCCAGCGGATTTATACCGGCGAGGATTCCAGGGGGTTCTTTTTTAACGCGTTTTCTTACCGGTTTGATTTTGGACTTCGCCCGGATGGCGATGTTCGTTATGATCAGATCACAGATACCAGGACGGTTTGTCTGACAGAGAATTTTGTACTTCCTTTTTCTTACGGCACCACGCAGATTCGTCCCTATGAGATACGAAAGAAAACGTATACGAAAGAAGAGGCGATTCAAAAAGCCAACCGCCGCCTGTACACATTTTTGAAGAATTTAACGCAAAAAGGGGTAGAAATCTACAGGAAAGATGTTAAAATAGACACATCGGCAAATATGTGTGTCATGAAGGGGAAGATTCTCGTAAAGGAAATGATGAGGGAAACTTCTCCGGTAGAGAAAAGAGAAGTGACGAAAGAAAGGACATCTGATACATGAGCAGCATTACAGAAACGACGATACAGATTCCCGCCGGACAGGAAACGAATATTTTTGGCCAGTTTGATGAGCATATTAAAAAGATCGAACGCACCCTTCAGGTTTCCCTGATTTCGCGGGACGGTTCCATCAAGGTGATCGGTCCGGCGGATAAAGTGGATAAAGCGAGAAGAATTATGGAGCAGCTGTCAACGCTTGCCGTTCGCGGAAATGTGATCACGGAACAGCAGATTGATTACGCCCTGGCGCTTTCCATGGAAGAGAAAGAATCGGCCATCGTTGAGATGGATAAAGACTGCATCTGTCACACCATCAACGGGCGGATGGTAAAGCCGAAGACACTGGGGCAAAAGCAGTATGTGGATAGTATCCGGGAAAAAATGATTGTCTTTGGCATCGGCCCTGCAGGAACCGGAAAAACTTATCTGGCGATGGCGATGGCGATTACGGCTTTTCGAAATGACGAGGTGAATCGGATTATCCTCACCCGTCCGGCCATCGAGGCCGGAGAAAAACTGGGATTTCTTCCCGGGGATCTGCAAAGCAAAGTAGATCCCTATCTGCGCCCTCTTTACGATGCGCTGTATCAGATTATGGGAGCGGAAAGTTTTACCAAAAACATGGAGAAAGGTCTGATCGAGGTGGCTCCGCTGGCATATATGAGGGGGCGGACGCTGGATAATGCTTTTATCATCCTGGATGAGGCGCAGAATACCACGCCGGCCCAGATGAAAATGTTTCTGACCCGTATCGGTTTCGGTTCCAAGGTGATCATCACAGGCGATGCCACACAGAAGGATCTGCCAAAAGGAACGGTGTCCGGTCTGGATGTGGCCATGCAGGTACTGAAGAAGATAGACGACATTGCGTTTTGTCAGCTGACCAGTAAGGATGTGGTCCGCCATCCGCTGGTGCAAAAAATTGTACAGGCCTATGAAGCCTATGAAAAAAAAGGAAAGAGAACCACAAGTAACAGGAACAGGAGATAGATATGACATTATGGCTGGAGAACGAAGGGGAGTATTCCTTTGATTTTTCTTGTGAGGACATAGCCGCTCAGGTGATCCGGGAGACGATGCATCAGGAAAACTGTCCATATGAGGTGGAAGTGACGCTGGTGCTGACGGATTCGGAAGATATCCGCCGGGCCAACAGGGAGTTTCGCGGCATTGACCGGGAGACGGACGTGCTGTCTTTCCCAGCGGTGGATTTTGCGGCTCCTGCCCATTATCAGACGGTGGAGGAACAGGAAGATATTTTCCTGGATCCGGACAGCGGGGAATTGATTTTAGGAGACATTATGATCTGTGTGCCGCGGCTTCGCAGTCAGGCTGCGGAATACGGTCATGGGGAAAAGAGAGAATATGCCTTTCTCATTGCCCACAGTCTGCTGCACCTGTTGGGATATGATCATATGGAGACGGACGAGGCGGCACAGATGGAGGCCAAGCAGGAGCAGGTATTAAATGCCCTTGGCATCGGCAGATGAGAACGGGAGAAGGAGAGCAGTTTTGAAAAAGAGGACGACAGCATTGCTTTTTGCAGTTTTGCTGGCGCTGCTGCTGGCAGGATGCCGCAGGAAGGAAGAGCAGCAGCCTTCCAGTCCGGCGCCGGAACCGACCGCACAGGCGACTGCAGTTCCCACGGAGGAATCTAGGATTGTGGAGCCGCAGGAAATCGAATCGGAAGAAGAAATCATTCCCGAGGGAATGGTGAAAAGTTACCTTACCGGGGAATATGTGAAAGAGGAAATCGGCTCCAGAAGGCCGGTGGCCTTTATGATGAGCAACAGCCGGGATGCAGTGCCTCAGTCGGGCATTGCCAATGCGGGCGTGATTTATGAGGCGCCGGTGGAGGGCGGGATCACCAGGCTGATGGCAATCATGGAAGACTACGATCAGCTGGAAAAAATCGGTTCCATGCGCAGCTGCCGTGATTACTTTATTTTTTATGCCGCGGGCTTTGATGCAATCTATACCCATTATGGTCAGTCGGCTTATGCACTTCCCATTCTGGAACTGCCGCAGGTGGATAATATCAGCGGGCTTGCCGACTACACGGATTATGTGTTTTACCGTACCAAAGACCGGAAATCCCCCCATAACGCCTACACCAGTTTTGAGGGGATCCAAAAGGGGATAGAGATCTGTGGGTACAGTCAGGAGTATGAGGAGGGGTATGAAGGCTCCTATACCTTTGCCAAAGTGGGAGAGACGGTGGAGCTTCCGGGAAACTGGAAAGCGCAGATCGTGAAGATCGGGTATGAGTATAATCAGCCCTGGTTTGAATACCATCAGGAGGACGGGCTGTACTATCGTTACCAGTACGCAGAACCGCAGATTGACGAGGAGACCGGAGAGCAGCTGACCTGCCGAAACATTCTCATACAGTTTTCCTCCTGGCGGTTTTACGATAAAAATGGTTATCTGAATATTGATGTGGATGAACCGGGGGAAGGAATCTATATCACCAACGGACAGGCGATTCCCGTTACCTGGAAAAAGCATACGCCCTGGGGCCCCACTTATTATTACGACAGCAATGGCAATGAAATTACATTAAATACGGGAAAAACCTGGGTGTGCATCGTACAGGATACGTACCGGGAACAGACTGCCGTTACGGACAGCGACGGGTTTACACCGCCCATGGGGCAAAACCAAGAAGCCATATCTGCAGCAGAGGCGGCAGATACGGAATATTAAAGGATATAGGAAGAGGACAGAACATTGGATTTTCGTGAAAAACTGAAGGATAAAAAAAGGATTGTTATCAAGATCGGCTCATCCTCTTTAACGCATAAAGAGACGGGAAAACTGGATCTGATTAAACTGGAGATTCTGGTGAGAGAGGTCAGTGATCTGAGAAATCAGGGGAAAGAGGTGGTACTCGTTTCCTCCGGCGCCATTATGGTAGGAAAAAACAGTGTGGGCATGAAGGATGCGCCGGATCATATCGCATTCAAACAGGCCTGTGCGGCCATCGGCCAGGCCAAGCTGATGATGATTTATCAGAAACTGTTTGCGGAGTACAATCAGGTTGCCAGCCAGGTGCTGATGACGAAAAACACCATGGTGGATAATCTGAACCGGCGGAATGCGCAGAATACCTTTGAGGAACTGTTAAAACTGGGTTCCATTCCCATCGTCAATGAGAATGACACCATCGCCACCTATGAGATCGAGTTCGGCGACAACGATACGCTGTCCGCCGTGGTGGCGGCGTTGATCGGCGCAGATCTTTTGATCCTGCTGTCGGATATCGACGGACTGTTTACTGACGATCCCCATCTGAATAAAAAAGCCAGATTTATCGATGTGGTGGAATCCATAGACGCCCATCTGATCGAGATGGGGAAAGGAACCACAGGAAGCAGTGTGGGAACCGGCGGCATGGCCACCAAGCTGAAGGCGGCCAAGCTGGCTACCGGCGCGGGAGCGGATATGATTATCGCCAACGGCGAAGATTTCCATATCATTCACCGGATCATAAACGGAGAATGCTGCGGAACGCTGTTTCGGGCCAATCAAAGGGAGGAATTTTATCTCATTGATTATATTGAGAAAATGCTCTGACGGAAGTATACGGTTAAACGACACCAGGAAAAGGAGAAGAATAGTATTATGAACGAAAAAGATCTTGCCCGCATCAATGAACTGGCCCGCAAGTCCAAGTCTGTGGGACTGACCCCTCAGGAAAAGACGGAACAGGCCAGGTTAAGAAGAGAGTATATCGCCAGCGTCCGCATGAATCTTCGATCCCAGCTGGATCAGATTGATATTCAGGAAAAGGACGGCACGATTGTAAATCTGGGAGAAAAATATGGACACAAAACAAAGCATTAGAAAAGAAGTTTTTAAAAGGAGAAAGGAAGCTTCCCCGGAGCAGATCGAACAGGCCAGCCAGGCCATCTGCGAAAAGATTCTGACGCTGGATGCCTGGAAAAAAAGCGGCTGGATGTTCGCCTATATGGATTTTAACCGGGAAGTGATGACCAGGGAACTGATCCGGCGTTCCTGGCAGATGGGAAAACGGGTTGCCGTTCCAAAGGTGACGGGAAAAGATATGATTTTCTATGAAATCACCTCCTTTGATCAGCTGAAACCCGGGTATTTCCAGATCCCCGAGCCGGAAAACTGCCGGGAAGCCTTCTGTGAGGACGCTTTTTTGCTGGTTCCAGGGGTGGCCTTTGACCGGATGCGTCATCGCATCGGCTACGGTCAGGGATTTTATGACCGTTATTTAAGCAGACATCCGGATCATCGCACGGCGGCGGTGGCTTTTGAGTTCCAGGTGTTTGATAAAGTACCCTTTGAGGAACTGGATATCTTGCCGCAGGTGCTGGTGACGGAGAAAAGAGTTTATGAATGACAGACAGCAGATGGGAGAGATACTTCCATTTGCTGTCTGAAACTTTACGTTGTTCAGGTATTCCGTGTGGTATATTTTTTGTTGCAAGATTTCACGGCATTGGTTATAATTATGCATATTTGTCCTGGAACGCAGTAGAAGGAGAAACGAAAAACAATGAAAAATTCGGATAACAGAACAGAAAACAGTGAAATTTTCAAAAACGCACCCAAAACAGAACCAGAGCGTCAGTATTACTTCATTGAGCAGTTAAAAAAAATCGTGGAAAAAAAGAGAGATGAACTCGGGCATATCCTCAGGTTTTGCTGCGTTACCTTCGGCTGTCAGATGAACGCCAGGGATTCTGAGAAACTGGAGGGGATTCTGGAGCAGGCCGGTTTTGCAAAAGGGGAGGAAGATCACGCTGACCTGGTGCTCTATAACACCTGCACAGTGCGGGAGAACGCCAATCTGAAAGTGTATGGACATCTGGGCTATCTGCACAGCCTGAAAAAGAAGAATCCCCATATGATGATCGGACTGTGCGGCTGTATGATGCAGGAACCTCAGGTGGTGGAAAAAATCCGGAAAAGCTACCCTTTTGTGGATCTGATTTTTGGAACGCATAATATCTTCAAGTTTGCCGAACTTCTGATCCGGCGGATGGAATCGGACAATATGGTTGTGGATATCTGGGAGGGAACGGATCAGATCGTGGAGGATTTGCCTACGGACCGCAAATACGCTTTTAAATCCGGCATCAACATCATGTTCGGCTGCAATAATTTCTGCAGCTACTGTATCGTTCCGTACGTGAGAGGACGGGAGCGCAGCAGAAATCCAAAAGATATCATCCGCGAGATAGAAAAACTGGTATCGGACGGCGTGGTGGAGGTGATGCTGCTGGGGCAGAATGTCAACTCCTACGGCAAAAATCTGGACGAGCCGGTTACCTTTGCACAGCTTTTGCAGGAGATTGAAAAAATTCCAGGTCTTAAGCGTATCCGGTTTATGACCTCCCATCCCAAGGATCTGTCGGATGAACTGATCCAGGTGATGAAATCCAGCGATAAAATCTGCCATCATCTGCATCTGCCGCTGCAGTCGGGCAGCAGCCGTATTTTAAAAGAAATGAACCGCCGGTATACCAAGGGGGATTATCTGGCGTTGACCAAGAAGATCCGGCAGGCAGTGCCGGATATTTCTCTGACTACGGATATTATCGTCGGCTTTCCGGGAGAGACGGAAGAGGATTTTCAGGAAACACTGGATGTGATCCGCAAGGTACGCTTTGACAGCGCCTTTACCTTTATCTATTCCAAACGGACGGGTACTCCGGCGGCGGCCATGGAAAATCAGGTGCCGGAAGACGTGGTAAAAGACCGTTTCTCCCGTCTGCTCAAAGAAGTCCAGCAGATATCCGAGGAGAGGACCTCCCGTTTTCAGGGGACGGTGCAGGAAGTGTTGGCCGAGGAGATCGACAGTCATAAGGAGGGTCTGCTGACGGGAAGAATGAGTCAGAACATTCTCGTTCATTTTCCGGGGACAAAAGAGGAAATCGGGAAACTTCTGCCGGTTTCTTTGGATGAATGCCGCGGCTTCTATTATATGGGAAGCCGCATTCAGGAAGCGAGGGAAAATCTGTGACAAACCTTTCACCAATGATGCAGCAGTATGTGGAGACAAAAGAAGCCTATCGGGATTGTATTCTCTTCTACCGGCTGGGTGATTTTTATGAGATGTTTTTTGACGACGCGCTGCTGGCGTCCAAAGAGCTGGAACTGACGCTGACCGGCAGAGACTGCGGCCAAAAAGAGCGTGCTCCCATGTGCGGCGTGCCGTACCATTCCGCGGATACTTATATTAACCGTCTCATTGACAAAGGATATAAAGTGGCGATCTGTGAGCAGGTGGAGGATCCGAAACAGGCCAAAGGGCTGGTGAAGCGGGAAGTCACCCGCATCGTCACGCCGGGGACCAATCTGAATACCCAAAGCCTGGATGAATCGAAGAATAATTATATTATGGCCATCGTCTGCCTGGACGGGATGTACGGCGTCTCTTTGGCGGACGTGACGACGGGAGAATGCTTTCTCACAGAGGTGGATAAAGAGAGAAAACTTCTGGATGAGATCGCCAAATTCATGCCGGCCGAGATTATTTGCAACCAGGCGTTTTTGGTCAGCGGAATCGATCTGGACGATCTGAAAAACCGGCTGGGGATCACCGTCTATGCTCTGGACGCCTGGTACTTTGACGATGAACTATGTCAGAGAACACTGAAGGATCACTTCAAAACGATTTCTCTTAAGGGTCTGGGGCTTGTGGATTATCCCGCCGGGGTGATCGCCGCAGGCGCTCTGTTTTTGTATCTTTTTGAGACGCAGAAAACTTCCATGGCCCATATGACGCAGATTCATCCCTATGCGGCGGAGAAATACATGGTGATCGACAGTTCCAGCAGGAGGAATCTGGAACTGGTGGAGACATTGCGGGAGAAGCAAAAGAGAGGTTCTCTTCTCTGGGTGCTGGACAAGACAAAAACAGCCATGGGAGCCAGGATGCTGCGCAATTTCGTGGAACAGCCCCTGATCGATATCGATCAGATCAACGAACGGCTGGATGCAGTGGAAGAGCTGAATCAAAAGGCGATTTCCCGGGATGAAATCCGAGAGTACCTGAATCCGGTTTACGACTTGGAACGGCTGGTCAGCAAAATCAGCTATCAGACGGCAAACCCAAGGGATCTGATCGCTTTTAAATCCTCTTTGTCCATGCTGCCCCATATCCGCAGCCTGCTGGCAGAATTTGAGAGTCCCCTGCTGGCGCGGCTGTACCGTCAGCTGGACGATCTGAACGATCTGTATCAGCTGCTGGAGTCTGCCATCCAGGAGGAGCCGCCCCTGGCTATGAAGGAAGGCGGCATCATCAAGGATGGCTTTCATGAGGATGTGGATCATTTCCGGCAGGCAAAGACGGAAGGAAAGACCTGGCTGACTCAGCTGGAGACACAGGAGCGGGAGAGAACAGGCATCCGGAATCTGAAAATCAAATACAATAAGGTTTTTGGCTATTATCTGGAGGTAACTAATTCTTTTAAGGACAAAGTTCCGGAGGATTATATCCGCAAGCAGACGCTGGCCAACGCGGAACGGTATTATACGCCGAAACTCAAAGAGCTGGAAAATATGATTCTGGGCGCGGAGGATAAATTGTATGCGCTGGAGTATCAGCTGTTCTGCGAGGTGCGGGATACGCTGGCAAAGGAGATTGCCAGGATCCAGGAAACGGCGCAGGCAGTGGCCGGCATCGATGTGTTTGCGTCTCTTTCCCTGACGGCGATGCACAATCATTACGTCCGGCCGAAGATGAACGGCCGCGGGGTCATCGATATCAAAGGCGGCCGCCATCCGGTGGTGGAGAAAATGATTTCCAACGATATGTTCATTCCCAACGATACCTATCTGGACAACGGCGCCAGCCGCATCTCCATCATTACGGGTCCCAATATGGCCGGTAAGTCTACCTACATGCGCCAGGCGGCCCTCATCGTGCTGATGGCGCAGATCGGCAGTTTCGTGCCCGCGGAGAAAGCGAAGATCGGGATTGTGGACCGGATCTTTACCCGTGTGGGCGCTTCCGACGATCTGGCCAGCGGACAGAGTACCTTTATGGTGGAGATGACGGAGGTGGCTACCATCCTGCGCAACGCCACGGCCAATAGTTTGCTGATCCTGGATGAAATCGGCAGGGGGACCAGCACCTTTGATGGACTGTCCATTGCCTGGGCGGTCATAGAGCATATCAGCAATCCAAAGCTTTTGGGTGCAAAAACACTGTTTGCCACCCATTATCACGAGCTGACAGAACTGGAAGGCAAACTGCCGGGAGTGAAAAATTACTGTATCGCCGTGAAAGAAAAAGGAGACGATATCGTCTTTCTGCGAAAAATCGTCCGGGGCGGCGCGGATAAAAGCTACGGTATCCAGGTGGCCAAGCTGGCCGGCGTGCCGGACAGTGTGATCGCCCGCGCCAGGGAACTGGTGGAGGAGCTGAGCAACGCGGACATCCTGGCGGCGGTGAAGGATCTTTCCCAGGCGGGGAAGAAAAAGGGGAAATCCGTTCATTACGACGAGGTGGATATGAAACAGATGTCCCTGTTTGACACGGTACAAAACGATGATATTATAGAGGAACTGAAGACGCTGGATATTTCCAATTTAACGCCGCTGGAGGCGTTAAATACCCTGAACCGTCTTCAGAATAAGATTAAGAACCGGTGGCAGATATGAGAAAAATTACGATGCTGGATCAGGTGACAATTGATAAAATTGCAGCCGGAGAGGTGGTGGAACGGCCATCCTCTGTGGTGAAAGAATTGGTGGAAAATTCCATCGATGCGGGGGCGACGGCCATAACGGTGGAAATCCGGGAGGGAGGAATTTCGCTGATCCGGATCACCGATAACGGAGGCGGAATCGAAAAGGATCAGGTGCCCTCTGCCTTCTGGCGTCACGCCACCAGCAAGATTACTTCCCTGGAGGATCTTCTGACGATATCTTCCCTGGGGTTTCGCGGAGAAGCGTTATCCAGTATCGCCGCGGTATCCCAGGTGGAACTGATCACCAAAACGCCGGATGCGCTGACCGGAACCCGTTATATTATCGAAGGCGGGGTGGAAAAAGAGCAGGAGGAGATCGGGGCGCCAAAGGGCACCACGTTCCTGGTGCGAAATCTTTTTTACAATACGCCGGCCAGGGCCAAATTTTTAAAATCTCCGGCCACGGAAGGCTCCTATATCGGCAGCCTGATGGAACAGATGGCCCTGTCACATCCGGAGATTTCTTTTAAATTTATGCAAAACGGCCAGACCAGGCTGAACACTTCGGGAAACGGGAATTTTAAGGAAATCATCTATCAGATCTATGGGCGGGAGATCACAAAGGAGCTGACGGAAGTAAAGGCGGAGGAAGGAGACGTCTCCATCAGCGGTTATATCGGGAAACCGACTGTATCCAGAGGCAATCGTGGCTTTGAGAACTATTTTGTAAACGGACGGTACGTCAAAAATAATATCCTCACCAAGGCCATTGAGGATGGCTACCGGTCTTTTCTGATGCAGCATAAATTTCCTTTTACGGCGCTTTTCTTTCAGATCAATCCCGAGAAAGTGGATGTGAACGTCCATCCGGCCAAACGGGAGGTGCGTTTCCAAAACAGCGAGGAACTGTATCATATCGTATACCGGGCGGTCAATGACGCACTGACGGGAAAAGAATTGATCCCGGAAGTTTCCTTTGATCCGGCCCGAAGGAAATCGGCACAGGAAAGGCCGACTGCCGCGCCGGCTCCGGAGCCTTTTGAGATAAAAAGAAAACAGGCGCAGGCAGCTCTTTCAAAAGAAACGGCGGAGGATCCCAAACCGATCCCGCCGGAAAGTAAGATCCGGGAAACAGGCGTCTATGAAAAGGTGCCGGTGAAAAAGGAAGAAGAAAAAGACGGGAAAAAAGAAGAACAGATGAGTCTGTTTGAAGACAGGAAACTGCTTGCGGAAAATTCCCGGAGTCTTCACCGGGTGATCGGTCAGGTGTTCGGTACATACTGGATGGTACAGATGGAGGACAAACTGTTTATCATCGATCAGCATGCCGCCCATGAGAAAGTCCTGTATGAGAGGCTGCTCCATGAGATGAAAAAGAAGGAGATCATCTCCCAGTATCTGGCCATTCCTGCGGTGGTTTCCTTAAGCTTGCGCCAACTGGAACTGATGCGGGAAAATGAGTCGTGGTTTCGGGAATTTGGATTTGAACTGGAACCTTTCGGCGGGAAGGAATATACGATCCGGGCCGTTCCCTGTAATCTGTACGGGATTGAAGACAAGGAGATATTCGTGGAACTGCTGGACAGTCTGGAGGAAGAAAACGGCAGGATGACGCCGGAGATTTTTGCCGGAAAGCTGGCTTCCATGGCCTGTAAAGCCGCGGTAAAGGGGAATCAGAACCTCTCTTTTCAGGAAGCGGAGCACCTGATCGGCCAGCTCTTGAAACTGGAGAATCCGTATCACTGTCCCCATGGACGGCCCACCATCATTTCCATGAGCCGCTATGAGCTGGAAAAGAAATTCAAGCGCGTATAGATAGAAAGGGAAGAGACGTCATGAAACCATTGTTGATATTGACCGGGCCCACCGCGGTGGGAAAGACAAAACTGTCCCTTGGCCTGGCCAGGGCGGTCAAAGGAGAAATCATTTCCGCAGATTCCATGCAGGTTTACCGGAAGATGGATATCGGTTCGGCCAAGATCCGGCCGGATCAGATGGAAGGGATTTGCCATCATCTGATCGATGTGCTGGATCCAGCGCAGGCTTTCGACGTGGTACGGTTTCAGCAAATGGCTAAGGAGGCTATGGAGCAGATATGGAAAAGGAACCATATTCCCATCCTGACCGGAGGGACCGGATTTTATATCCAGTCGATTCTCTATGACATTGATTTTACCAGTCATGGAGAGGATTGCGGCCTGCGCCGGGAACTGGAAGAGATTGCCAGGCGGGAAGGCGCGCCAAAACTGCACCGGATGCTTAAGGAAAGGGATCCGGATGCCGCGGCGCAGATTCACCCCCATAATGTCAGGAGGGTGATCCGGGCGCTGGAATACCATCAGCAGACGGGAAAGCAGATTTCGGCACATAACCGGGAACAGCGGGAAAGGAAATCGCCCTACCGGTATCTGTATTTTGTGCTCAATGAACCGCGGGAACTTCTTTATCAGAAAATCGAACAGAGAGTCGATCAGATGATGGAGGAAGGTCTGGCGGCAGAGGTGGAGACGCTGTACAAAGAAGGCTATACCAGGGGAATGACTTCTATGCAGGGACTGGGCTACAAGGAACTGCTTTCCTGGCTGGAGGGAGAGATCTCCCTGGAGGAAGCAGTGCGGATTTTGAAACGGGATACCAGGCATTTTGCCAAACGGCAGCTGACCTGGTTTCGGCGGGAGAAAGACGTGATCTGGATTGAAAAAGAAAAGTTTGATTACGATGAGAAGAAAATACTGGATTATATGCTGACTTTGTGCAAGAAGCAGGGAATATATGAAAACGAGGGATAATATGGACGAGAACAAAGGAATGTATCAGGCTCTGGGGATTGACGGGGATGTATATGAGTTTGGAGAAACAATATGCAAAACACTGAAAGAGCGGTTTGATAAGATTGACGAGACGGCGGAATACAATCAGCTGAAGGTGATCCGCGCCATGCAGGAGAACCGGGTGAGCGAGGCCTGTCTGTATTCCAGCAGCGGTTACGGTTATAACGATCTGGGACGGGATACACTGGAAGCCGTCTATGCCAGTGCTTTTCACACAGAAGACGCCTTGGTGCGCCCCCAGATCGCCTGCGGAACCCATGCGCTGGCGGTGGCGCTGGCGGGGAATCTGCGGCCCAATGACGAGCTGCTTTCACCGGTGGGAAAACCGTATGATACGCTGGAGGAAGTCATCGGCATCCGTCCTTCCAATGGTTCACTGGCGGAATACGGGATTTCCTACCGGCAGGTGGATCTGAAACCGGACGGTTCTTTTGACTTTGAAAACATAGAAAAAGCCATCAACCACCGTACCAGACTGGTGACCATCCAGCGATCCAAGGGGTATCAGACCAGGCCGTCGCTGTCCGTTGACAGGATCGGAGAACTGATTTCCTTTGTCAAAAAGATCAAGCCGGACGTGATCTGTATGGTGGACAACTGTTACGGAGAATTTGTGGAGCGCAGAGAACCTACCGATGTGGGAGCGGATCTGATGGTGGGATCGCTGATCAAAAATCCAGGCGGCGGACTGGCGCCCATCGGCGGATATATCGCCGGCAAAGAAGAGTACGTAAGGAATGCGGCCTACCGTCTGACTTCCCCCGGATTGGGGAAAGAGGTGGGAGCTACTTTGGGCGTCAACCAGTCTTTCTACCAGGGATTTTTCCTGGCGCCTACAGTGGTGGCGGGAGCGCTCAAAGGTGCGATTTTCGCCGCAAACATCTATGAAAAGCTGGGATTTTCTGTGATACCAAATGGAACAGAGAGCCGTCATGATATCATACAGGCGGTGGAATTTGGAAATCCAGAAAGTGTCATTGCATTCTGTAAAGGGATACAGGCGGCAGCGCCGGTGGACAGTTACGTGGATCCGGAACCGTGGGCCATGCCCGGTTATGACAGCGATGTGATCATGGCGGCGGGGGCGTTCGTCCAGGGATCTTCCATCGAGCTGAGCGCGGACGGCCCCATCAAACCGCCCTACGCCGTTTATTTTCAGGGCGGTCTGACCTGGGAACATGCAAAACTGGGAATTTTGATGAGTCTTCAGAAACTGAAAGAAAGAGGACTGGTTACCCTGTAAGGAAAGGAGAGGGATATGCGGGTTATCGTCATAGGAGGAGGAGCAGCCGGACTGATGGCTGCCGTTATGGCAGCGGGAGAGGGCGCGGCGGTCACGGTGCTGGAGCAAAACGATGGTTTTGGGAAAAAGCTTCTTGCTACGGGCAATGGAAAATGCAACCTGACCAATGTGAAGCAGGATCCGCAGGAATATCACAGCAGTCAGGAGGAGTTTCCCTGGCGTGTGATCTGCGCCTTTCCCCTGTCTGAGACGCTGAAGTTTTTTACCGGCCTTGGCATTTATACGAAAAACCGCAGCGGCGGGCTGTATCCCTACAGCGAGCAGGCGTCCGCCGTCCGGGACGTACTGTATATGGAAGCGCGTCATCGTAAGGTGAAGCTAAAAACCAGAGAACGTGTGACGGGAATTCGAAAAGAGAGGGAACTCTTTCATGTTTCAACAGAAACCTATACTTATCAGGCGGAACGGGTGATCCTGGCGGCGGGCGGCTGCGCTTCTTCCGTGACCGGTTCTGGAAATGACGGCTTTTCTTTAGCGCAGAGCCTGGGGCACCGGATTGTGACGCCGCTGCCGGCTCTGGTGGGGTTAAAGGGCGTGGGTTCCTGGTTCGCCAAATGGGCGGGCGTCCGGTTTGAAGCGGCGGTTGCGCTGCTGGAAAATGACTGCCAGATTGCGTATCAGCGGGGCGAAGTCCAGTTTACCGACTACGGCATCTCCGGCATACCGGTCTTTTCCATCAGCCGTTTTGCTGCCCGTGCCCTGGAGCGGGGGAGCCGTGTTCTGGCTGTTTTAGACTTTATGCCGGATTTTTCCGTGGAACAGTTGGCGGCTTTTCTGGAATCACGGTTGGAAAGCTGCAGTTACAAGACGCTGGAAGAATCTTTGATCGGACTTTTGCCCAAAAAGTTGATTCCCATTTTGTGTACGGAAATCCGTTATACCATGGAACTGGCTCAGAAAATAAAAAACTACCCCATCATCATCCGGGAAACGGGGCCTTTTTCTCAGGCTCAGGTCTGCTCCGGCGGCGTATCCACGGAAGAAATCCGGCCGGAAACCATGGAATCCACCCTGGTGCCGGGACTGTATTTTGCCGGAGAAGTGGTGGACGTGGATGGAAACTGCGGCGGCTATAACCTGCAGTGGGCCTGGAGCAGCGCGGCGGTGGCCGGCAGGGCCTGCGCAAAGGAGATCATATGATAAGAATCACACAGATGAAACTTCCGGTGGATCACGGCAGCGATGCACTGATGAAAAAGATCACTCACATCCTTCGGGTTTCCCGGGATGAGATCGAGCGGGTACAAATCGTCCGGCAGTCCCTGGACGCCAGGAAGAAACCGGAATTATATCTGGTATATTCCGTCGACGTATCGCTGAAAGGTATTCGCGAGGAAAAGATCTGGAAAAAAGTTAACAATAAAAATGTTACGTTAACCGACGAGAAGGGATACGATTTTGCGCCGGAGGGAAAAGTCAATCCTGCCTTCCGGCCGGTGGTGGTTGGAAGCGGTCCGGCGGGGCTGTTCTGCGCGTGGCTTCTGGCACGCCACGGATTTGCGCCACAGATTCTGGAACGGGGCGATAAGGTGGAGGAACGGATCCGGAAGGTGAATGCGTTCTGGGAAAGCGGCATACTGGATGAAGAATCCAACGTGCAGTTCGGGGAAGGCGGAGCCGGTACTTTTTCCGACGGGAAGTTAAATACCACGGTCAAAGATCCCAGAGGACGGAACCGTAAAGTATTGGAACTGTTCGTGCAGGCTGGAGCGCCGGAGGAGATTCTCTGGCAGCAGAAACCCCATCTGGGTACGGATCAGCTGATTTCCATCGTCAGAAATCTGAGACGATCCATCGAAGAAATGGGAGGCCGGTTTTTCTTTGGGACAAAGATGACGGATATTGTCTGCGGGAAGGGAAGAATCACCGCCATAGAAGTCAATAATAAAGAATGGCTTCCGGCAGACGCGCTGGTTCTGGCCATCGGGCACAGTGCGCGGGATACGTTCCAAATGCTGTATGACAGGGGAGTCCCCATGAGCGCCAAATCCTTTGCGGCCGGTATCCGTATCGAGCATCCGCAGACGATGATCAATCTTTCCCAGTATGGCAGGGAGCAGGCGCCGCGTCTGGGGGCGGCGCCCTATAAGCTGACCCATCAGACAAAAGACGGCAGAGGAGTCTACAGCTTCTGCATGTGTCCCGGAGGGTATGTGGTCAATGCCTCTTCCGAAAAAGGTCTGCTGGCAGTCAACGGTATGAGTTATCACGGAAGGGATTCCCGCAACGCCAACAGCGCGCTGATCGTTACGGTGACGACGGAGGATTTTATGAAGTACGGCGATTCTTCTGTCCCGGAGGCGCTAAGAGGCATCGCCTTTCAGCGCGCCTTGGAGGAAAGGGCGTTTGCGGCGGGGCAGGGAGCCATACCAGTACAGCTTTTTGCTGATTTTTGTCGTTTCCAGGCGAGCGCCGGACTGGGTGAGGTAAAGCCCTGCATGAAAGGAGCGTATCATCTGACCGATGTCCGCTCCCTGCTTCCTCCTTTTATGGGAAATGCGCTGGAAGAGGGGATCCGCGCTTTTGGAAGCAAAATCGCCGGATTTGACCGGGATGACTGTCTGATTTCTGCGGTGGAGAGCCGTTCTTCTTCTCCGGTGCGGATCTGGCGGGACGATACCTTCCAGAGCGCCGTAAAGGGACTGTATCCCTGCGGGGAGGGAGCCGGTTACGCGGGAGGCATCACATCGGCGGCCATGGACGGTCTGAAAACGGCGGAGGCCGTTATCCTCGGACAAATGGAAAATTTAACATAAAAGGCGGTATACTTTGGCGCGCATTTGTGCTAGAATAAAAATCGGACATTCCTGGTTTCTGCCTGAAGAGACTAAGGAGGACTATGACGAATCATAAAAAAATGAAACAGCTGCCTGCTGAAATGCGTCCTTATGAGAAATTCAGAAAGCTGGGCGCGAAAAAACTGTCCGATGAGGAATTGCTGGCAATCATTCTGCGCAGCGGAACGAAAGGAAGTTCATCCCTTGCGCTGGCCAGCGAGATACTGACATGTTCCCCAACCTATCCGGGGCTTTTGGGCCTTCATCACCTGTCCCTGACACAGCTTCAGGAGATCAAAGGGATCGGAGAGGTAAAGGCGATACAGATCAAATGTATCGGGGAACTGTCAAGAAGGATTGCCAAAAGCGCATCGAAGAGCGCGCTGCGTTTTCAGGAACCCGGAACCATCGCCGATTATTACATGGAAGATATGCGGCATCTGGAGCAGGAAACGCTGGTGTGCATGATGCTGGATACCAGGAATCATTTGCTGGGAGAGACGGAACTTTCCAGAGGCACGGTCAACGCATCGCTCATATCGCCCAGGGAGATCTACCTGGAGGCGATGTCTTATCATGCCGTGTATATCATCCTGGTGCACAATCACCCCAGCGGGGATCCCCTGCCCAGCGAGGAGGATATCCGGATTACCAGACGGGTCTGCCAGGCAGGGGAGATTCTTGGCATTTCATTGCTGGATCACATTATCATCGGTGATCTTACTTACTGCAGTCTGCGTCAGGAGGGGATGATGCAGCTGACATAAAGGGGTTATCTATCATGATTTTACAGGAAATATTCGGAGTGGATCTTGGTTCGGACACTGTAAAGATCTATTCTCTGAAGAAAGATGAAATATTAATCGAAAAGAACATGATCGCCATCAGAAATGGAGACGAGGTGATTGCCATCGGCAATGACGCTTACGAAATGTATGAAAAATCTCCTCATAATATTGAAGTCTCTTCTCCCATGAGCGGCGGTATGATTGCAAATATCGGCCATCTGGAAGTCGTATTACAGCTGCTGCTTCGAAAAATCAGCAGATACTTCGGGAGCAGGCCGATTGTCTATTTTTCTGTCCCCATGAATATGACGGAGATTGAAAAAAGAGCCTATCATGCGGTAGCCAGCGGAGGAGATCTGCGAAAGAGCCGCGTGTATCTGGTGGAACGGCCCATCGTCAACGCGCTGGCGCTGGGAATTCCCATCACCAAAACCAGAGGGTCTATGATCATCGATATGGGCGCTCAGTCCACGGAACTTTCCATCATCGCGGACAGCCGGGTTATCATCAGCAAACCGCTGGGCAGCGGAGGGAATTCCATCGACGACGCCATTGTGGCCAATGTGAGAAAGCGCTGCGGACTGCATATCAGCCGTCGGACGGCGGCGCGGCTGAAGGCTGCCATGGCCGGATTTTCGCTGGAAAAAAGCGAGGCAAGGAAAGTAGTCGGGGTCGACACGGTTTCCGGACTGCCCCGGGAAGGAATCGTGACGGACGTTATTGTCAATGAAGCGGTGCGGCGCATCGTAAATCATATGTGCGAGGAAATCCAGCTGTTTCTGGAGCGGACGCCGCCTCAGGTGCGCAGCAGTATCCTTCAGGAGGGAATCTATCTGGCCGGTGGATGCACAAAGATCACCAATCTGAGCGCTTATCTGTCCAGAAGACTGGAATGTGCGGTGAAAACCTCCCAGTACAGCGATCTGTCCGCCGTATACGGGTTAAAGGAGATCATTACACATAAAACGCTTTGGCACTGGGCCTTTCCGGCCAGAAGCAAGGGAAAGAAACACAGGTATTAATAAGGAGTATCATGAAGAAAAAAAATCGATTTTCCATCAAGACAAAACACTGGGTTATCATCATGACGGTCATCTGTATCGGGCTGATCGGATTGGCTGCCTCCTCCAGATTTTCTTTTGCCCCGCTGCAGCAGGGAGCAGGATACGTGATTTCTCCTTTTCAGAAAGGGATCAATGTAATGGGAAGCTGGCTGCGGGATCAGACCAGCGGCTTCCAGGATGCGAAAAAGCTGCAAAAAGAGAATGAAGAGCTGGAGGAAAAAGTGGCTTCCTTGACAGAAGAAAATAATAAGCTGCTGGAGGATCAGGAAGAGCTGAACCGGCTGACTAAGCTTTATGAGCTGGATCAGGATTACACTCAGTATGATAAAGTAGCCGCCCAGGTGATCTCCAAAGATCCGGGAAACTGGTACAGTACTTTTGTCATCAACAGGGGAAGCGACGACGGCATCCAGGTGGATATGAACGTCCTGGCGGACGGAGGCCTGGCGGGCATCGTGACGGAAGTGGGAAAGGACTGGGCGACGGTTCGTTCCATCATCGATGATTCCAGCAATGTCAGCGCTACGGTGGCATCCACCTCGGACAACTGCATGGTCACCGGAAATCTGCTGCTGATGGAAGAAGGAAAACTGAATTTTATCCAGCTGCTGGACAGGGAAGATAAAGTACAGCCCGGCGACCGGATCGTCACCTCCGATATCAGCGATAAATTTTTAAAGGGAATTCTGATCGGCTATATCGATGAAGTGGAGATGGATTCCAATAATCTGACGAAAACGGGTTACCTGGTTCCTGTCGTGGATTTTGCCCATATCCATGAAGTGCTGGTGATCAAAGAGCTGAAGGATAAAGGAGGAGAATGATGCGCAGAAAGCTGATACTGGCTGCTTTGGTTTTGGTCACGTTCCTGCTGCAGAGCACGGTGTTCAAAGCCCTGGCAATCGCTTCTGTCTCGCCGAATCTGCTGCTGATCCTGACCGTTTCCTTCGGGCTGATGTGCGGGAAACGAATCGGAATGTTCACCGGTTTTTTAAGCGGGCTGATGATTGATCTTTTTTATGGGAACCTTTTTGGATTCAACGCGCTGATCTATCTTTGGGTGGGGTATCTGAACGGCTTCCTTTATAAAGTGTTTTTTGATGAGGATATCAAAGTGCCCATGGCGCTGGTCACCGTCAGTGATCTGGCATACGGCTGCGTCATATACGGGCTGCAGTTCATGCTGAGGGGAAGACTGTATTTTCCGGGATATTTAAGCCGTGTTATCATTCCGGAAACCGTCTACACTGTGGTTATGACGCTGATTTTCTATCGGCTGTTTTTCAAAATAAACCGTAAACTGTCAGAATATGAAGTGGAAGGACAAAGATCACCTTGGTTAAGAAGATAAAAAAGACATTTCAGAAAATAAATCTGTCGAGAACGAGCGTTTTGATCATAGGTTTTCTCGTGATGGCGGCGATACTTCTGCAGAGGATTTTTTCTCTGCAGATTATCCACGGACAGGAGTATGCGGACAATTTTTCTTTGCAGACCACGAGAGAGCGAACCATAAAAAGCACCAGAGGAAATATCATGGACCGCAGCGGCAATGTGCTGGCCTACAACGAACTGTCCTATTCCGTGACCCTGGAGGACAGCGGGACATATGATTCCAACCGGATCCGGAATCTTTCTCTGAACGCAGAGATCTGGAAACTGATTCAGATCATCGAGTCCTGCGGCGACGAGGTGGACAACAGTTTTCATATTGTCATAGGTGAAAACGGGGAATACGCTTTTGACGTCACCGATTTTTCGCTGGACCGGTTCCGGGCCGACGTATATGGCCACAGCCTGATCGATGATCTGGAAAAGGATGAAGTCAATGCTACGCCGGATCAGATCATGGAGGATCTGGCGGTGGAACGGTTTGCCATTATTCCAGAAGAGGATCCCTATACCGCCAAAGAGCTGGAACAGTACGGGCTTCCGGAATCCTACAGTAAAGAAGAACTGCTGAAAATGACTTCCCTGCGGTATCTTCTGTCCACCATCAGTTATCAGAAGTACGTTCCGGTAACCATAGCCACCGACGTCAGTGAAAAGACCGTGGCAATGATCATGGAGCATCAAAGCGAGCTGGAAGGCGTGGATATCATGGAGGACTCTGTGAGGGTTTACAATGACAGCGAGTATTTTGCTCCTCTTATCGGTTATACCGGCAAGATTTCTTCGGAAGAGCTGGAAGAACTGCAGGAGGAAAACCCTGACTATTCCACCACTTCCATCGTGGGAAAGACGGGAATCGAGCAGGTGATGGAAACCACGCTGCAGGGAAAGGACGGCAGTGAGACGGTCTACGTGGACAGTCTTGGCAAGGTGCTGGAGATCGATGAAGATTCCATGCAGGAACCGGTTCAGGGAAATGACGTTTATCTGACCATCGACCGGGATCTGCAGATTGCTTCCTACCAGATACTGGAGCAGACCATCGCCGGCATCATCCTGGGGAATCTTTCTCCTATCAAAGAGTTTGAAGCCGATGAAAATACCGATACCTCCGCGATCCCCATCCCCATCTATGATGTGTATTTTGCGCTGATCAACAACAGTGTGCTGGATATGGATCACTTTGCGGCGGAGGATGCATCAGAGACGGAAAAAAGCATCTATGCCAGGTTCACCCAGAAGCAGCAGCAGGTTTTTGCCTCTGTGACGGATCAGCTGACGGGAGATCAGCCCCAGGCTTACAAAGATTTGCCGGAGGAGATGCAGGAGTATATCAGCTATATCGTCAATGATATGCTGATGGAGGACACCGGCATTTTAAAGGAGGACGCCATCGACAAGGCGGATGAGACTTACCTGGCATGGACCAGAGAGGAAACCATCAGCCTGCAGGAGTTTCTCACTTATGCGGCCAGCCAGAACTGGGTGGATATCTCCGGTTTCACGGAGGAAGATACCTATCTGGATTCCCATGAGGTATATGAAGCGCTGGCGGCCTATATTGCCGATTATCTGAAAACAGACAGTGAGTTTTCCAAGCTGCTGTACCACTATCTGATCCTGGATGATGTGATCTCGGGAACGGAGCTTTGTCTTGCGCTCTATGACCAGGGCATTCTCTCCGCGGATGATCCGGATTATGCCGCTTTGGCATCCGGGCAGATGAGTTCCTTTGATTTTATGTATCAGAAAATATCAAAGCTGGAGATCACGCCGGCACAGCTTGCCCTGGATCCCTGTTCCGGTTCGGTGGTGATCACCGATCCAAATTCCGGCGAGATCCTGGCCTGCGTCACTTATCCGGGATATGATAATAACCGTCTGGCCAATCAGATGGACGTGGAGTATTACCAGAAACTGAACAGCGATCTGTCCCAGCCTTTTTACAACAAGGCTACGCAGCAGAAAACAGCGCCCGGTTCCACCTTTAAGCTGGTAACCAGTGTGGGCGGTCTGCTGGAAGGCGTCATCGACGATGACTCCGTCATCCAGTGTACCGGACTGTTTGATAAGATTCCGGGTTCCCCGCTGCAGTGCTGGTTTACCCAGGGGCATGGCCTTTTGGATATCCGGGGCGGTATCACCAATTCCTGCAACGTATTTATGAGTGAGATTGCCTACCGCATGGGACTGGATGAAAACGGAGTCTTCTCCGACAGCCAGGCGATCCGCAGGCTGACGTACTACGCTGAAATGTTTGATTTTGATAAAAATTCCGGTATCGAGATATCGGAGGCGGATCCGGAGATTTCCGATCAGATGCCCATCCCCTCGGCCATCGGTCAGGGTACGCATAACTATACCACGTCTCAGCTGGCCCGCTATGTGACCACACTGGCCAACAGCGGGACAAGCTATCAGATCTCTTTGCTGGACAAAGTGACCGATGCAGATGGAAATCTGATCGAAGATTACACGCCCGGCGTGGAGAGTCAGCTGGAAATATCGGATGACATCTGGGAAGACGTACATGTGGGAATGCGGGGCGTTATCACAGAAACCAATGCGGAATCCTTTAAGGATCTGGAGGTCAGCCTGGCCGGCAAGACCGGTACGGCCCAGCAGGTGAACAACCGTGCCAGTCACGGTGTGTTTATCGGGTATGCGCCCTATGAGGATCCGGAAATCGCCATGTGCGTCCGTATTGCCTACGGTTATACCGGCGTTAACGCCGGTATGGTGGCAAAGGATATTTTAAATTACTATTTTGAACTGAAAGACGATGCCGAGATATTGACAGGAACCGCACTTTCAGAAGGTACTTCCAACGTGGAAACGGATTAATCCGGCTGAATACGAAAGCTGAAAAATCGCAGAATTGTTTGGAGGATAGGAAAATGGGTGAAGTGATTGTCATTACATCGGGAAAAGGGGGCGTGGGAAAGACCACAACCACGGCGAATATCGGCTGTGGACTGGCGGCCCTGGGGAAAAAAGCGGTGCTGGTGGATACGGATATCGGTCTGCGAAACCTGGATGTGGTTATGGGACTGGAAAACCGGATTGTCTACAATCTGGTGGACGTCATCGAAGGAAACTGCCGTATGAAGCAGGCTCTGATCAAAGATAAGAAATTTCCTTCACAGCTTTTTTTGCTGCCCTCGGCACAGACCAGGGATAAATCGTCCGTGACGCCGGAACAGATGAAAAAGCTGTGCGAAGATTTAAAGGAGGAGTTCGATTATATCCTTTTGGACTGTCCCGCCGGCATTGAGCAGGGGTTTAAAAACGCCGTGGCCGGCGCCACACGCGCGCTGGTGGTTACCACGCCGGAGGTATCTGCCATCCGCGACGCGGACCGGATCATCGGTCTGCTGGAATCGGACGGCATGCGCAATATCCAGCTGATCATCAACCGGCTGCGGATGGATATGGTCAAACGGGGCGATATGATGTCGGTGGACGATGTGGTGGATATTTTGGCGGTGGATCTGATCGGCGCGGTACCGGACGATGAAAACATTGTCATCGCCACCAACCAGGGCGAGCCTCTGGCGGGAGATTCTTCTCTGGCGGGGCAGGCTTATCTGAACATTTGCAAAAGAATACTGGGAGAAGAGGTCCCGCTTTTGGATCTGACGGAGAAAAAGGGATTTTTCCGGCGGTTGTTCGGCAAATCATAGGAGGTGACCGGTATGTTTCGAGGGAAGAGAAGAAACACCAGCGTCATTGCCAAGGACAGGCTTCGGCTGCTGGTGGATGCGGAACGGATCGACTGTTCCCCGGGAATTTTACTGATGATGAAGAAAGATATGATAAAAGCCGTGAACAAGTACATACTGGTGGATGAGGATAAGGTATCTCTTACCTTCCGGGCGGTTCCGCCCACCCTTTCGGCCACCATAGCGGTAAAAAAGACACCTCATAGCAGATAAAGGATGAAATATGTTTAAGTTATACAAGTTAAAAGATTACAGTTTCAGACTGGTATTATGGCTGGTTGTCATAAGCGGTATCGGCGTGATGCTGGTTGGCAGCGCCATGAAATCTCTTCAGCCTAGGCAGCTGTTCGGTGTGATTCTGGGCCTGGCGGTGATGACGGTGGTATCTCTGATCGATTTCAGCTGGATCCTGAATTTTTACTGGATTTTGTACTTCGTCAATATACTGCTTTTGCTGGCGGTGCGGATTGCCGGTAAGACAACCTATGGAGCTACCAGGTGGATCTCCATCGGTCCGCTGCAGTTTCAGCCGACGGAACTTTCCAAAATCATACTGATCCTGTTTTTCGCACGTTTTTTGATGGATCACGAGAATGACCTGAATACGCTGAAAACGCTGGCGAAATCCATTCTGCTGATCGCTGTTCCGCTGATTTTGATCAAGATCCAGCCGGACCTGAAAAATACCATTACGGTGGCGGTGCTGTTTTGCGTGCTGCTGTATATTGCAGGCCTTAGTTACAAGATTATCGGTACGGTGCTGCTGATTACCGTGCCGCTGGTGATTGTGTTTTTGATTCTGGTCACGCAGACGGATCTGCCGATTTTGGAGGATTATCAGAAAACCCGTATCATGTCCTTTTTGTATCCGGAGGATGCGGAATATTCCGATGATATCATGCAGCAGCAGAACTCCATCACGGCCATCGGTTCCGGCCAGCTGACCGGAAAAGGGTACAATAATAACGAGGTGGCGTCCGCGACCAAGGGAAATTTCGTATCTCAGGTACAGACAGACTTTATCTTTGCCGTAGCGGGAGAGGAGCTGGGATTTTTGGGTTCTTCGGTCATCATCGTGCTGCTTGCGGTGATCTGCCTGGAATGTGTGGTGATCGGCATACGGGCCAAGGATCTATCCGGAAAGCTCATATGCTGCGGCGTGGCTACCATCGTGGCCTTTCAGAGTTTTATCAATATCTGCGTGGCCACCGGACTGATGCCAAATACGGGGACGCCCCTTCCCTTTGTCAGCTACGGACTGACTTCCATGGTCAGTTTGTATATCGGTATGGGACTGGTACTGAATGTAGGGCTGCAAAACAGAAATTATATACAGGGAGATAAGAGGAAAAGATGAAGGCGAAAAACAGAAAAAGACGACAGCGCGTTATCATGAATACCGTTTTCCTGATCATGATTCTCTTTATCGTACTGCTGCTGGGGATCCTTGGCATCATGAGAATCCGCAGAGATAAAAATCTGGATCTTACCATGGCTTATCAGGAACAGGAGAGTTTGGACAATGCCGGCGAGTTTCAAAGGGCACAGCCCTTTGCCGCCGAACTGTGCGTCACGGCGGAAAATGTGGGACTGGAGGGCGTCAGCATGGTCAATGACGAAAAAAGCTGTCTCCTGGACATTGATAATTCCGAAGTGATGTTCGCCCAGGGCATTCATGAAAAAGCATATCCTGCCAGTATCACCAAGATTATCACGGCGATTCTGGCTATTAAATACGGGGATATGGACGATGTGGTTACCATCAGCCAGAATGCGGTGACGCTGGAGGAAGGGTCGCAGCTTTGCGGCTTTCAGCCGGGCGATATGGTCACCATGGACGAGCTTTTCCACGGACTGCTGGTGTATTCCGGAAACGATGCGGCCATGGCCATCGCGGAACATCTGGGCGGATCGGTGGAGCATTTTGTGGAGATGATGAATGAGGAAGCCAGGGCTTTGGGGGCCACCAACACCCATTTTGTCAATCCCACCGGACTTCACGACGACGATCATTATACGACAGCCTATGATATCTATCTGATGCTGAATGAGGCGCTGAATTACGATTACTTTGTGGATGTGATGCAGCTGAGCGTCTACAACCTGACGCTGACCAGGGGAAGCGAAGAAGTGCAGCTTCATCTGGACTCCACGGATCACTATCTGACGGGCGAAGAGTCGGCTCCGCCCGGCGTGACGGTGCTGGGAGGAAAAACGGGAACGACCAGTAAGGCGGGATCCTGTCTGGCAATTTTGAGTCAGAATGAGTATGGCGCTCCTTATGTTTCAATCGTCTTGAATGCAGGAACAAAAGCGCAATTATACGAAGATATGAATCAATTGCTGGGAAAAATTAATTCTTAAAGAATTTCAAAATAAGCATTGTCTTTTTGTCTTAAATACACTATAATGATACCATGAAATGATGTATTTTTAGTGAAAATACATATTAAATGATGACTTAAGGAGGAAACTGCTATGGTTCAATTGATTATTGGAGATAAAGGAGAAGGAAAGACTAAGCAGCTCTTGGATAAGGTGAACGAGGCCATTCAGGAGGCCCGGGGCAACATTGTATATCTGGATAAAAGTACGAAACATATGTATGAACTGAACAATAAAATCCGTTTGATCGACGTGTCCGGATTTCCGTTAAAAAACAGTGATGAATTTATCGGTTTTATCTGCGGAATCCTTTCTCAGGATCACGATCTGGAGCAGATCTACCTGGACAGCTTTATTAAGATTGCCCGGCTGGGTGATGAGGATGTGACGGATACGATCCTGCAGCTGGATGCGATCAGTGAAAAATTCGGCGTTGATTTCGTGATCAGCGTATCGATTAACGAAAATGCAATCAGCGACGCATTAAGAGGAAAAGTGACGATTTCCGCATGACGACCGTTTTTTATAAATAGAAAAGATACGGGGGATGAAGTAAAGGTCTTCAGCCCCCTCTTTTTGTGCGATACGCCCGGAGGGCGGCCGCTATGCTTGCATGAGCGAGGTATCGCGCTGGTCAGATACTCTGTGCGCTTCTTCCGGAGACGATTCTTCCGTACATGGTGAGAAGGTAAAGACCGGAAAGTCCCACCAGAGCATAGATGATTCTGGAAATCCAGGACATATTGCCGCAGAGGAACGCGACCAGGTCAAAGCGGAAAAATCCGATCAGTCCCCAGTTTATGGCTCCTATAAGGGCAATGGTCAGCGCAGTGTAATCCAAACCTGAAGTATTCATGATCATTCCTCCTGATTTTCATTGGTCTGTTTACAGTCTGCCCTGATTTTGCGGGAAGTATTCCGAAACCGTAAATTTCATCTTGAGGTATGGTAAGGAAAATGCTAAAATAAAACAATGTAATGTTATGGAGTATAAGTAGTAAGATAAGGAGGCATAAAATTGCCATCTCGAAGGAAAAAGAAGTGGAAGCGTCCGGACATCCATCTTTCCGATATCAGAAAAGTGATAACGCTGAATATCGGGACCATGTTGTTTGGCGCACTGTTTATTTATATGCTGATCAGTGTTATTATGTATCTGACAGCAACCCATGTCACCTCCTACCAGGTGACCAGCGGTCCTTTGTCACGCAATCAGACCTATACCGCCTTGATCCTGCGATCCGAACAGGTGATTCAAAGCAGCACGTCAGGGGATATCACTTATTATGCAAGGGATAATTCCAAAGTAAAAAAAGAAGGCGCCGTATATTCCGTGGGAAGCACAGAAGCGGCGGAAAGTACCGTCCCGCTTACCGATGAGCAGCTGGCGCAGGTGCGCTCCAGTGCGGCCCGGTTTGCCAATGGATTTGATTCTGATAATTTCTATGACACCTACAGCTTCAAATATGAACTGGAAGGCAGTCTGATTCGTTATGAGGGTGAGGTACCGCAAAGCGTCGGATCATCTTCGCAGACGGACAAAGATGAAAATGATCAGAGCACGGAGGAAGGGCAGAATATCATCGAACCGCAGACCATCGGTGGGGAGACGGTTAATTACGCGCCGGCGGACGGCCTGATCCAGTTTTCCAGCGACGGATACGAAGAGGTAACAGAAGAAAATCTGACTTTGGATGATTTTAATCAGAAATCTTATCAGCAGAGCAATCTGCGCAAAGATACGGTGGAAGTGGGCGACGACGTCTATAAGCTGATCACCAGCGAGGTGTGGTCCCTTTATATCCCCCTTTCCGATACCCAGGTGGTGTCTTTGGCCGGCAGAGAGAATATGCGCGTCCGCTTTGTAAAGGACGGACTGACTCAGACGGGCAAGTTTACACTGCTCACAAGAGAAGACGGCTATTATGCGAAAATCACCTTTACCAACGGGATGATTCGGTATGCGTCGGATCGTTTTGTGGAGATTGAACTGGTGACCAATACGGAGACCGGGCTTAAAATCCCGCTTTCTTCCATTGTGAATAAAGACTTTTATGTGATACCCACAGGGTATGAGACGACGGGAAATGACAGTGATGAGATCGGTTTTCTCAAAGAAGTCGAGGGAGCGGACGGAGAAAATTCCACGGAATTTGTCAGCACTACCGTCTACGCACAGCAGGATGATTTCTATTATGTGGATATGACGGCCTTTGAAGAGGGAGATGTGCTGGTAAAACCAAATTCCACGGAGCGTTATACGATCCGCGATACCATGCCCTTAGAGGGCGTTTATTCCACCAACAGAGGGTACGCTGTTTTTAGAAGGATATCTATTATCGATCAGAATGAAGAGTACTGTATTGTGGAAACGGGTACCGATTACGGGATCGCCCTTTACGATAATATTGTTTACGACAGCAGCACGGTAAAAGAAGAGGAAATATTGTACTAATTGGTAAAAGGAGATGTGTCAGTATGGTACAGGAAAACCTGAAAACGGTGAGAGAAAGGATTGAAGCTGCCTGCAGACGAGTCGGGAGAGATCCTGATGAAGTTACGCTGATCGCTGTCAGTAAGACGAAACCGGTGGAAATGATGCGGGAAGCTTATGATGCAGGGCAGCGGGATTTCGGAGAAAATAAAGTTCAGGAAATTACCCGGAAATATGAGGAGATGCCTGGCGACGTGCGGTGGCATATGATCGGTCATCTGCAGCGAAATAAGGTGAAGTACATTGTCGGACAGACTGCTCTGATTCATTCGGTGGATTCTTTGCGTCTGGCGGAAACGATCAGTCAGGAAGCTGTCAAAAAGGACGTTACCGTTCCCATTTTGCTGGAAGTAAATGTGGCGGGAGAAGAATCCAAATACGGAGTCAGCTGTGATGAGGCAATGACTCTGGCAAAACAGATTTCCTCTCTTCCCAATATCCGGATAGAAGGACTGATGACAATCGCTCCTTACGTGTCGGATCCGGAAGAAAATCGTCCGGTTTTCCGGAAATTGCGGCAATTAGGTGTTGACATGAAGGGGAAAAACATGAATAATGTTAATGTGAATATCCTGAGTATGGGTATGACCGGAGATTATGAAGTGGCAGTTGAGGAAGGAGCCACCATGGTCCGTGTGGGGACCGGCATTTTCGGCGAGAGGGATTACTCAGTGAAACCATTGGAAAACAGATAGGAGTATAACATGAGCGTATTAGACAAGTTTTTGGATGCCATTCGTTTAAATGACGACTATGATGACGACGACGAGTTCTTCGATGATGAAGATATGGAGGAAGAAGAAGAAAAAACGAAACGTCATTTTTTCAAGAAAAAAGACAAAGATCAGGAGTTGGACGAGCTGGATGATCTGGACGATCCCTTCGAAAAATCCAGAACCGCCAAAAAGACCAAAAGCACCGACACCGTCATCAAAGAGGTAAAACCGATCAAGCATCAGAGCAGGACGACAACTTCCAGCAAGGTTACGCCGATGCGCAGAAAGTCAGGAGGCAATACTATGGAGGTCTGTGTGATCAAACCGACTTCTATGGAAGACACCAGAGATATCGCGGATACGCTGATTGCGCACTGTACCGTAGTTTTGAATCTGGAGGGAATCGATGTGGAGGTTGCCCAGAGAATTATCGACTTTTCGTCAGGTTCCTGCTACTCCATCGGCGGCGGACTGCAGAAGATTTCCAGTTATATCTTTATCCTTACACCGGATAATGTGGAGGTTTCCGGAGATATCCAGGAGATCTTAAGCGGCGCCTTTGATCTTCCGCCTATCCGCACCAGTTTCTAAGTATTATGGATAAGGATGAGTTTTTCAGAAAAAGGATTCAGGAACTGTGCTGCAGTGCTTACCAGAGGGATATCGTTACATTTACAGATTTCCTGGATCTGAACGAACTTCATATGATAAATAACCTGGATGTCCGCAGATGGGGCGTTAGCCAAAGATCCTTCGGTGGTTATGAAATGTCAGAGCGTCAGATAACAGCATTTATACCTGATGCTCTTTCTTATGAATGGACTTTTCCCATCGTTTGTTTGAAAATCGAGGCGGCGGACCGTAAATTCAGCCGGCCGCCGGGACATCGGGATTATCTGGGAGCGCTTGTGAATCTTGGAATCGAGCGAAGCATGCTTGGGGATATCCTGACGGAAGAAGGGTGCGCCTATGTCTTTTGCGTACAGCGGATGGAAGAATTTATTTGCCGCGAACTTACCCGTGTGGGGAGAAGCATGGTTTATGTAAAAGCCGTGGATCCTTCTTCGGTGAATGCGGCACGTTCGTATCAGGAGCTGACGGCTACGGTGGCTTCTGCCCGGCTGGACAGCGTCATCGGCGCGGCCTTCGCCACATCCAGAAGCGGTATCACAGGCCTGATCGAAGGCGGACGGGTCTTTGTAAACGGAAAGATGGTAACTTCCAACGGCCATTCCCTGAAGGAGAAAGATATCGTTTCCGTGAGGGGAATGGGGAAATTTCAGTATATGGGCATCCTTTCCCAAACGAAAAAGGGGAGATGCCGGATTTGGATCAATCGTTACAGATGACGGGAGGAAAAAGATGAGACAACAGATGACTGTGGAACGGGAGCATGAATTTTGTTATGAAATTGTCTGGGACGATACCTTTTCCGGGCTGCAGGAAGCGGTATCGTCTCTGTACGATTCCGGAAGAAAGGCCTGCATTGTCACCGATACCTGTATCGCACCGCTCTATCTGGAGAAGGTGCGAAGCAGCCTGCAGCCGGTGTTTGCCCAGGTGACGGATTTTGTTTTTGAAGCAGGAGAAGAAAACAAGACGCTGGATACGGTAAAGAAATTGTATACCAGTCTGATCGAACATCATTTTGAGCGAAAGGATGTACTGGTAGCCCTCGGAGGAGGGGTGACAGGGGATCTGACCGGCTTTGCCGCCGCCACTTATCTGAGAGGGATCGATTTCATTCAGATCCCCACCACGCTGCTGGCGCAGGTGGACAGCAGCATCGGCGGGAAAACGGGTGTGGATTTCGACCGGTTCAAAAACATGGTGGGGGCTTTTCATCAGCCCCGGCTGGTCTATATGGCCATGGAGACACTGCGGACCCTGCCGGATGTACAGTTTGCCAGCGGCATGGGCGAGGTCTTGAAATCCGGTCTGATCCGGGATGAGAACTATTACCGGTGGGTGCTGGAAAACAGAGAAAAGATTGCGGCAAAAGAGGGAGACGTTCTGATTGATATGATTAAAGGAAGCTGCCGGATCAAAAAGGCAGTGGTGGAGAACGACCCTACGGAGCAGGGAGAAAGAGCGGTTTTGAATCTGGGCCATACCATCGGGCATGCAGTGGAAAAACTGATGGATTTCCAGATGCAGCACGGGCAGTGCGTAGCGCTGGGAACGGTGGCGGCAGCCTGGATTTCCTGGAAAAGCGGACTGATCAGCCGGGAAGATCTCGCATTGATCGAGCAGGGAAACAGGTGGTTCCAGCTGCCGGTGACTGTTGAGGGGCCAAAAGCGCAGGACGTCTTAAAAGCGACAAAATCTGACAAGAAGATGGAGCAGGGCAAGGTCAAGTTTATTCTGCTGGAGCAGATAGGTCATGGGATTATCGACCGGTCGGTATTCGATGAGGAGATACTGTCCGCCATCGATTACATTCTGGGGGCAGGAGATCGAGCATGAAAGAGAAGTATGGGAAAGGACAGCAAAAGGGTGCATCTTGGTACATCACGGGACTGATTGGCCTGCTGGTACTGATCGCCCTGGATCAATGGACGAAACATCTGGCGGTCCTCCATCTGAAGGATCAGCCGGATATCATCCTGATTCCCGGCGTCTTTCAGCTGCATTATCTGGAAAACAGAGGCGCGGCTTTTGGCATCCTGCAGAACCAGCAGTGGGTGTTTATCCTGCTGTGCGCGGTGTTTTTGATTTTTATCATCTGGTTTTACCTGCGCCTGCCAAAGCAAAGCCATTATCTGCCGCTGGCGGCGCTGGGGGTGGGCATTGCCGCGGGAGCGGTGGGAAATCTGATCGATCGGATTCGCCTGAACTATGTGGTCGATTTCTTTTATGCTTCCTGCATCGACTTCCCCGTTTTTAATGTGGCCGATATTTATGTGACGGTATCGGTATTCCTTCTCGTCTTTTTTATTTTGTTTTATTATAAGGAAGAGGAAGATTTTGCTTTTTTGAAAAAGGATGGAAAACACGATGGAAACATATCATCTTCCGATAAATGAGGAACTTAAGGGAACCCGTCTGGATAAGGCTTTGTCTGATTATCTGGACGGGGTTTCCCGTTCTTATCTGCAAAAACTGATTAAGGAAGGGTACGTGACGGTGAATGACCGTCCGGAAAAAGCCAGTTTTAAACTGAATGTACAGGACAGGGTGATGGTGACGCTTCCCGATGAGGAACCTGTGGATATCCTGCCGGAGGATATCCCTTTGGATATTCTTTACGAGGATCCGGAGCTTCTGGTGGTCAACAAGCCCAAAGGCATGGTGGTGCATCCCTCTGCCGGCCACAGCAGCGGAACGCTGGTCAACGCCCTTTTGTACCACTGTTCGGGACAGCTGTCCGGGATTAACGGCGTACAGCGGCCGGGAATTGTCCATCGGATCGACAAAGATACGACGGGGGCGCTGGTGGTCTGCAAGACAGATCTGGCTCATCAGTCGTTGGCCGCGCAGCTGAAGGAGCATTCCATCACCCGGCGGTACCGGGCCGTCGTTCATCACAATATCAGGGAAGACGAAGGCACGGTGGACGCTCCCATCGGCCGTCATCCGGTGGATCGGAAAAAAATGGCGGTCAATTACCGGAACGGGAAAAGGGCTGTCACTCATTACCGGGTACTGGAACGGTTCGGCGATTACACGTATATCGAGTGCAGGCTGGAAACCGGCAGGACGCATCAGATCCGGGTGCACATGTCCCATATCGGTCATCCGCTGCTGGGGGATGAGATTTACGGGCCGGCAAAATGTCCCTTTCGACTCCAGGGGCAGTGTCTGCACGCCATGGTTTTGGGATTCCTTCATCCGGTCACCGGGGAATATCTGGAGTTTACTGCACCACTTCCGGAGTATTTTGAGCAATTATTACGAAAATTATGAAATATTAGTATACTTTTCGGTGAAAATAATGTATAATAAACGATAAGAAAGACATTATTGCAAGAATTTATCAGAGAAGGGAGTGCATTGATATGAAAACCAACACGATCATCACCATCAGCCGGCAGTACGGAAGCGGCGGAAGAGAAATCGGGAAGAAACTGGCGGAAGAGCTGGAGATCCCTTTTTATGATAAAGAATTACTGTCCAGGGCAGCCAAGGACAGCGGTATCTGCGAGGAGCTTTTTGAGAATCATGATGAAAAGCCCACCAACAGTTTCCTGTATTCCCTGGTTATGGACACTTATTCCTTCGGCTATACTTCTTCGTCCTTTACGGATATGCCGATCAATCAGAAGATCTTCCTGGCTCAGTTCAACGCGATCAAGGCGATTGCCAATGAAGGCCCCTGCGTGATCGTCGGAAGGTGTGCGGATTATGCGCTGGAGGAGTACAGCAACTGCATCAGCGTGTATATCCACAGCAGTATGAAAAACCGGATCCGCCGGATTGCGCAAAAATACGATCTGACAGATGCCAAAGCCAAGGATCGGATCACCAAGACGGATAAAAAACGAGCCAGCTATTATAACTATTACAGCAATAAAAAATGGGGCGACGCCTCCAGCTACCATATGTGCCTTGACAGCGGACGGTTTGGTATCGACGGATGCATCGCCATGATAAAGAACGCTATCGCACAGCGCGAAAGCAGAGAGTAAACATTCTCTTATTTTCCGGAAGTCCGGGCAGGCCAGCCGGGGATATTGCCGTTGATTACAGCGGCAAACATCCTCTCTCTGACGCCCGGATTTTCTGCGGTCAGCTGCCGGATCAGATTTTTGACGTATTCCCGTTTGGTGTGGCCGTCTGCGGGACAGGCGCTTTTTTCCACGGGAAGCTGATACAGCTTCTGAAAACCGCGGACATCCATTTCATCCACAAACATGAGGGGACGGATCACAGTCAGATCCATACGGTCCAGATAAGTTTTCGGGGAAAAGGAATGAAACCGCCCTTCATAGATCAAAGACATGAGCATGGTTTCAATGATATCATCCTTATGGTGCGCGTAGGCTACTTTATTGCAGCCTGCTTTTTTTATGGCTTCATTCAACGCTCCTTTGCGCATTTTTGCACAGAGGGAGCAGGGGTTGGTTTCTTTTCGCTCATCGAAAATAATTCTGGCGATGTCGGTGTGTACGACAGTATAAGGCACTTCCAGAGTGCGGCAAAGATCCGCGATCCGATCCAGATGAAAGCCTGGGTGTCCCAGGTCAACGGTGATGGCTTCTATGGTAAAGGGGCGGGGATAGAACCGTTTCAGCCCGTGCAGGGCATACAAAAGCGTCAGGCTGTCTTTCCCGCCGGAGATTCCCACGGCGATCTTATCGCCTGTCTCGATCATCTGATATTCATCCACGGCTTTTCGTGTATAGCTGAGAAGCTGCTGCAGTTTCATAATGTGTTCTCCTTTCTGTCCTTTGGGTATTATACTTGAAATTAGCTTAAAAGGAAATGATTTTTTTAGGGAACAATGGCATAAGGAAGGGAAATTATGGTATCATGGATAATAGGATCAGGAATATTATTTATTGACGGAAAAGGTACCGTCAGATAAGGAGGACTATATGAAACTGGTGATACAAAGAGTAAAGGAAGCCAAAGTAACGGTAGAGGGCAAAACCGTGGGAGAAATATACAAGGGACTGTTGGTATTTGTGGGTATCGCACCGGAGGACACGAAAGAGACGGCGGACCGTTATCTAAAAAAGCTGGTTGATCTTCGGATCTTTGAAGACGAAAAGGGAAAAACAAATTTATCCCTGCTGGACGTGGGGGGAGAGCTGCTGCTGGTTTCTCAGTTTACCCTCTATGCCAACTGTAAGAAAGGAAACCGGCCCAGCTTTATCGAGGCCGCTTCCCCGGATCTGGCTGAACCGCTCTATGAGTATATGCTGGAAAAAGCCAAAGAATATGTCGATATGGTGGAAGGCGGCGTCTTTGGCGCGCAGATGCAGGTTTCCCTTGTCAACGACGGTCCCTTTACCATCGTCCTGGATCAGCTGTGATTTTCTAATCCTGTTTTAATGCGGATCGTGTAAGATAAAACCGGAGGTGAGAAGCATGCGGATACTGATCGCGGAGGATGATGGAGATTTAAATAAAATTATGGTAAAGAGACTGACGGCGGAGGGGTATGCGGTGGACGCCTGTTTTGACGGCGAGGAGGCTCTGGCCTATCTGGAGGCGGCGGACTATGACGCGGCCATACTGGATATCATGATGCCGAAGATGGACGGGCTGCAGGTGGTTGCATCGCTGCGCAAAAAGAATAATCTGACGCCGGTCATTTTCCTGACGGCCAGGGACACCGTTGCCGACAGAGTTCTGGGACTGGATATGGGAGCCAACGATTATCTGATCAAACCCTTCTCCTTTGATGAGCTGACGGCCCGGATCCGGGCTATGACACGAACCAGCTCGCAGAATCCCACCAATGTGTACTCCATCGCCGATCTCACGCTGGACACGCAAAGTCACAGAGTATGCAGGGCGGGGAAAGAAATTAAACTGACAGCCAGGGAATTCGCCCTGCTGGAGTATCTTCTGCGAAATAAAGGAAAAGTGCTGTCCAGACAGAAAATTGAGGACAATGTGTGGAATTTCGACTATGACGGCGGCACCAACGTGGTGGATGTTTATATTACTTATCTGAGAAAGAAAATCGACGACGGATATGATTCGAAACTGATCCATACCGTCCGTGGTGTGGGGTATCAGCTGAAGGAAAGCGTATGAAAAAAAGACAAAGGAAAAGGCAAATGTCCATTCAGTCAAAACTGACGCTGTGGTTTACGGCCAGTATGATTCTGCTGGCCTTCCTTATGTTCGGCTTCCTGGCGCTGGCGTCCAGTTCCGTGACGGTTCGAAATTCCAGGAGCGTGCTGCAGCGGGTATTTCATGAAATCGCAGGGGAAGTCAGCTACGATGAGGGAGTCCTGGATCTGGACGATGATTTCAAAACCTATGAGGATAACGTCTATTCCATTCTGGCGGCAGAGGACGGAGGAATCATCTCCGGCTATCTGCCGGCGGAACGGCTGATGCAGATTCCCTTTGAAGACGGACAGGAGAAAAAGGTCAATGCCGGCGGGGAACAGTATTATCTGATGGATCGTAAACTTTCGTTTTCAACCGGTCCGGATCTGTGGCTTCGAAGCGTTGTCCCCGTTTCAGGCGGTACCATCAGTTCGGAAGCGCTGCGCACGGCTGCGCTGATCATGCTGCCGGTTCTGATCTTTCTGGCTGCCGGCGGCGGATATCTGCTGGCCAAGCGGTCTCTGCGGCCGATCCGCAAGATCAGTCAGACGGCGCAGTCTGTGGCGGAAAGCGGAGATCTGAGCCGCAGAATTGAAGTAAAGAACCGGGATGAATTGGGGCGGCTGTCGGAAACATTTAATATTATGTTTGAGCGGCTGGAAGAAAACTTTAATGCGGAGAAGCAGTTTACTTCGGATGCTTCCCATGAACTTCGTACGCCGGTGGCGGTGATTCTGGCTCAGTGCGAGTACGCGCTGGAAAATGCGTCCGGCGAGGAAGAACTGTATGAATGTATCGGATCGATTCAGCGGCAGGGCTATCGGATGTCGAAGCTGATCGAATCGCTGCTGGCTTTCACCAGATTAGAGCAGCGTATTCAGGATGTACAGCTGTATCCGACGGATATCAGCGCCTTGGTGGAATCAGTCTGTGACGAGCAGGCGGAGGTTCCGGAAAGCAATATCTCTTTGAGCCGGGAGATCGAACCGGGTATCACTTTGATGGCGGACGCCACTTTGTTTTCCAGGATGATATCCAATCTGATCCGCAACAGCTATCGGTATGGACGGGAGAACGGATATATCCAGGTATCGCTAAGACAAAAGGAGAAAAGTGTCCTTTTTTCTGTGACGGACAACGGCATCGGTATCCAGGCGGAGGATCTGCCGCATATCTGGAATCGTTTCTACCGCGCCGATAAATCCCGCTCACGGGAAAAAGGCGGATTGGGCCTGGGACTGTCCATGGTGCGGCAGATTGCCCGAATCCATGGCGCCAAGGTGCATGTGGAAAGTGTGGAGCATGTGGGAAGCAGGTTTACGGTTTCTTTTCCGGTTTTGGAAAAAGAAAAAATGAAAAATTAATGGAAATTCTAATTTTATTTTAATAATCAGCAGATATAATACAATCATAGAAAACAAGAAAAAGAAAATAAATCGAAACAGAAAGGAAGATCAATATGAAGAAAAGAGTATTAATTGCACTGGCAGTACTGGGAACCGTTTTTATCACAGCATGCGGAGGCAACGGAAATTCCGCATCGCCCTCACAGGATGATAACGGTGCGGCGGCGGTAACCCCCACCGTCACACAGGAAGTAACCCCCACGGTCACAGAACAGGCAGCGGCGCCTACGGCGGAGACGACAGCAGCGCCCACAGCAGATGCGGCAGGATCAAAAGGACAAACAGGAGATGATATCGGGGAAGCAAAGGCACGGGAGATTGCGCTGGCGGATGCCGGTCTGACAGAGGCGGATGTGACCTTTGTAAAAGTGAATCTGGACCGGGATGACGGACGTATGGTATACGATGTGGATTTCTACAGCGGCAACGCGGAATACGATTACGAAATCGACGCTGCAACGGGCGATATCGTAGGGTATGATTCTGAAATCGAAAACTTTGATATCCAGGCGCAGATCCAGCAGGCGGGCGATGTGATCTCTCTGGATCAGGCCAAAGAGGCGGCGCTGAAAGCGGCAGGGCTGGATGCGGCAAACGTAAAATGGATTAAAGAAGAGTTTGACCGGGACGATGGCAGAAGCGTTTACGAACTGGAATGCGTCAGCGGCGAGACAGAATACGATTTTGAAATTAACGCAGCCGACGGAACGGTAATGGAGCAGGACAGAGATTCCATTTATGATGACTGAAGATAATATAGTAAAGGGAGCTGTAGAGGCTCCCTTTATTTTGCTTTTTTTTCCCGCAGTGTCACGGCTTTCGCAGCTCTGCGGCGTCTGTCATCGTCAATGGCCGCATAATGCTTTCTGGTAGTGTTGACGTCTTTGTGCCCCAGCACATCCGCTACCAGGTAGATATCACCGGTTTCTCGGTACAGAGAAGTACCGTAGGTGCTGCGAAGCTTATGGGGGGTGATTTTTTTCGTACTGGTGACGGCACTGGTATACTTTCTGACCATGTTTTCCACTGCCTGGATTCCCATCCGCTTTCGCTGGGTGGAATAGAAAAGAGCGTGTTCATGGCCGGCCACGGGAGTGATGCCCTCCCGCACGGAGAGATATTTTTTCAACGCCTGTTCCACCTCCGGACCAAAATAGACGATCATCTCATTTCCGCCCTTTCGGGTGACCTTGATCCCGTTGTTTTTGAAATCCACGTCCTCGATATCCAGTCCCACACATTCGGAAACACGAACACCTGTTCCCAGAAGGAGCGTAACGATGGCAAGATCCCGTTCCTTCGTCTTTTCAAAGTATCGTTTCCGCTGTCCGGTGAGGGTGTCGCCGCAGTGTTCCATGTAATCCAGCAGCAGGGCCACCTCATCGCTGTCAAGGCGGACGATGGATTTTTCATGAATTTTCGGCATATCAATCAGCACAGTGGGATTGGTACGAATCATTTCATGCTTGAAATAATAGGCGTAAAAGCTTCTAAGAGCCGATATTTTTCGTTTTAAGCCCTGTTCGCTGTTGGTAGTAAGATTTCCTTCAGGATCCTTGTAAACCTTCAGGTATTCCATATATTCCTCGATATCCAAGGCGGTGATCTGATCCAGCACGTCCACAGTCAGGTCCTGCAAGGAACGATTCATAAAAACGGGATTTTCCTCCGCAAGGAACTGAAAAAAAACACGGATATCATAGGCATAGGAAATCCGTGTTTTTGTGGTGGTGGTTCCGTCGATGGAACGGAAATAATCTCTGGCAAAAGGCGGAAGGTTTTTCAGGACATTCCGAAGTTTCAGGGTATTGTCGATATCGGTTTTTGTACGGTAAGTGATACGTTTTTCGGCCATGTGTGCTTTGTCCCTTCTTTTTTTGCAGATCTATTTAATAAACTCGCATTTGTCGTATAGATTGATTATAGCAGAAGACAGGAAAATCTGTCAAGACTTCTGCTTTTTCTTCAGGCTGTAATCTACCATAATGACAATCAGGATAATGATTCCTTTGATGATACTCTGCCAGTTATAATTGATGCTCCAGAAATTCAGCACGTTATTGATAATACCGACGATCATGGCGCCGATCAGAGTTCCGGTGATGGTTCCCGTTCCGCCTGCCAGGGAGGTTCCGCCGATCACCACTGCGGTGATGACGTCAAATTCGCTGGAGGAACCGGAATCCGGCAGTCCGGAGTTCATCCTTGCCATAAAAACAACGCCTGCCGCCGCAGTGAAAAAGCCGTCCAGTATGTATCCCTGGATGATTGTCCGGGATACCCGAATACCGGAGGCCCGCGATGCCTCCAGATTTTCTCCCACAGCGATCACCTGTCTTCCAAAGGCTGTCTTATTTAAGATCAGTCCGGTGATGATAAAACAGACGATCATGATGTAAATTGGGATCGGGATTTTCAGTATCTTGCCCTGTCCGATGACGCTGAGAGAGCCGATCTGCAGGATGGGCGCGCTGTCGGTGTATACCAGCGCTGCGCCCCGGGCGATCATGCCTACTACCAGAGTGACGATAAAGGAGGGAATTTCATATTGTGTGATGATCAGGCCCATGAAAAACCCGATCATCATTCCGATCAACATGGCACAGACGACGGCCGCAAGGACATTCCCTGTCTGAATCATCACCCGGCAGGCCACGCAGCCGGTCAGGGCCATGACGGATCCGTAGGCCACGTTAATGTGCCCCAGCATGATGACAACGGTGGCGCCGCAGGCCATCAGGGCGATGTGGGAAACCTGCTTCAGCATGAAAAAGCCATTAAAACCAGTCACAAAGTTGGGACAGAAAATAAAAGAAAATAGAATCAATACCAGCAGAATCAACAGGCTGGAATAGAAGGAATGGCGGAAATGTAATGGTTTTGTCATATGCGGTGGATCCTTTCTTTTAATTCTCCCGTGGTGGTCAGCACTCTTCTGCTGTCATTCAGTATGGGGTATGGCAGTTCATTGGTTGACAGAATCAGCACCCCTGTTCCCTGTCCGGCAATCTGCCGAATATTTTCCATAGAAGATTCGTTCATATTGATACAGCCGCCGATAAAGGGATTGACCAGTACCAGCAGCCGGGGACGGTACAGCATCCAACGGCAGAAAATCACTTTCTGCAGCTGGGTTTCGGTAAGATCCGACAGGCTTTTGCTGCAGATATCTGTCTGAAACCACCCGTTGATGGTTTTCTTCAGACTCTCCCGGTAGCGCCGTTTCCGCCAGAGGGATTTGAGATAATTTCCCTTTATCAGACAGATATTTTCAAAGACGTTCAAATGATAAAAAAGCGTATCGGAAAAGGTGGAGTCTTCGATAAAGCCCATGCCAAGGCGGATCGCTTCTGCCATATCTGCCGGTTCATAAGTTTGTTTTCCCAGGATCATGTATCCGCTGTCCGGCGATGATTTACCAGATAGAATGCCGTACAGATGCGATATGCCTTTTGCATTTTCACATTGGACAAAGCGGATTTCACCGGAACGGATACTCAGACTGATATTATAAAGATAGGAATCCGAGACGTTTTTCATCTGAAAAACAGGCTCTCCCATTTCCGGAAAAATTTCTGTACGATTAACACCGGTTACATTTCCAAGCAGAATCAAAGAGATATTCTTTTCGTTAAATTCAGACTGTTCATAGCAGCGGGCGGTTTTTCCATCTTTTAAAATCAGCATCTGATCAGAAAAGCGGATCAGCTGATGCAGGATGGGATTCCACACGACAAAGGTCATGTTCCTTTTTTTCATTTCTTCGATCATGGCAAACAAGGATTCGATTTCGCGGAAAGTCAGACTGCAGCTGCGCAGATCCAGCAAAAGCAGGCGGATTCCGCGCATGTAGGCCTTCAACAGTTCGAACTCATATCGCTGCAGATGATTCAGTTCGGAAACAGGAGTATGGATATCCAGGGTAAGATGGAACTGTTCGAAGAGAATCCCCAGCTTTTTTTCCATCTCTTCCAGATGAATCAGGGATCGTTCCTGTCCTTCCCGGACGATGAACATATTTTCTGCCAGAGAAAGACCTTTGATCAGCTGAGAGGTGCCGCTGATGGTCATCACGTTGGTGGTAAGCACTTCAGCGGCGTCTTTTGGCTCTATTTTTTTATCATTGATATAAACGGTTCCGTAGTCCAGAACTTCTTTCCCCTGCAGAATGTTCCACAGCTCTTCCATCTCCTTTTGTTCTGCGGAAATCAGTCCGCAGGTCTGATTTCGAAAGAGCTGAAAACGGACCCCGGCCAGGATATCGTAGCCGTTGACCGTCCGGATTCCATTTTCAATTCGCAGCAGTTCGTCTCTCATGCTTCTCTCCTCTTCTTCTCTTTAGTTCACAGCGAATCAGCTGTGGTGAGGGGCAGCGTCATCTTTACGTCCGTTCCCACGCCCTCTGTGCTGTATATGTACAGGCCGTATTCGTGACCGAACAGCAGTTTGATCCGGCTGTTGACATTGACCAGTGCGATCCCCTTTTTCTTTTGTACGGCGTTCCGGCCTCCTTCGGCCAGCACCAGTTTCTGATTGAGCATTTCTACTGTTTCCCAGGACATTCCCACACCGTCGTCGATCACATCGATCAACAGGCGGGATTTCGTACGCTGCAGACGGATGCGGATGCTTCCCCGTTTGTCCCGTACTTCCAGTCCGTGATAGATGGCGTTTTCCACGATGGGCTGCAGGACAAAGCGGGGTATGCGCAGCGTTTCGAAGTATTCCGGCCCTTCATCCGGATATTCCACAGAAAATTTCAGGGAATCACCGAAGCGATATTTCTGGACGGTGATATAGTCGGACACATTGTGGATTTCCTCCATCACAGTGGCGTATTGCTCCAGATTGGAGATGGAGTAGGCGAAATAAGCCGACAAAGCTTCCAGCGTATCGGAGATATTTCCCAGTCCGGCCATCAGCGCGTCTCCGCGGATGGCGTCCAGCGTATTATACAGAAAATGAGGGCTGATCTGATTTTGCAGCGCCAGATATTTGGACTGTTCCACGGAGATTTTTGCCATCTCTTTTTTGTCCAGCAGCACTTCGAATTTGGCCAGCGCGATATCCAACTCATCGGACGGCTTATAGGGAAGGGAGAAAATTTCGTCAAAGAGGATTCCTTTGTTGAAGTTTTTCAGAATTCTTTTCACTTTTCGATACGGGACGACGAGGTAATGGTAGAAAAAAACGAAAAAGATACCGAAACAAACTGCCAGGATCAAAGTGAGAATTTGGATCGTTCTTTGGAAGCCCTTTTCCCAGCCAGGCGCGTGCATGATGCAGAATAAAAACAGAACCCCTTCCAGAAGCATCAGGCCGGCCGCCGTGCCAAGACAGAAAAACAGTCTTTTTTCCAGCGGCCAGTCTGCTTTTTTTCGTTTTGTCATCGGATCCCACCTCCCTGTTTTCCTTGATTTACATGAAATAAAGTTTGCGATACTCTTTTGGTTTCAGACCACTGTATTTTTTAAAGGCGCGGGAAAAATATTTATCATCCCGGTATCCGGCCATCTCAGCGATCCGTGATATGGGAAGATCCGTCTCAGACAGAAGCTTTTGGGATTCCTGCATCCGAAGGTCGGTCAGATATTCGATGAATTTCTTTCCGGTTTCCTCTTTAAAGGTTCTGGAAAAATAGGATGGATTAAAACCCACGGCGCGGCTGACTTCCTCAAGATCCAGTTCCGGATTGCGAAAATGCAGCGCAATATAGTTCCTGGCTTCCCGGATCGGTTTGCGGCTGACACTCTCCTTTTGTAGTTCCAGCTTGTCCGATGCGGACTGGATATACTGTTTCAGACTATCGAACAACTCTTCTTTGGCTGCGCTGTTTTCCAGAGAAAAAGCCAGTTTTTCTTTCTCTTCTGCCAGCGCGTCCTTTGAAAACTGCAGGTCGATTCCAAGGAAAATGGTGGAGGCAATCTCCCGGCAAAGGCTATAGCATCCGTATCCTGACAAATTACGGTCGTTTTTGACCGTGGATTCTATTTCATTAAGAATGCGGATAGATTCTGGAAAATCAGCGATTTCCAGCGCTTTCAAAAGCCTCTTTTTATCCGTAAAGTTTAAAGTTGTCCTGCTGCAATCCATGGAATCCTGATATTCCGCAACACCGTCGCTGTTTCGCATGATCCTTTCCCAGAGTGCGCAGATGGCGTGCTGCATGGAGGAGATCAGGCGTGCGGCGGCGTTTACCGTCTCGCCTTTCCCGATGGTGATATGAAGATGAAGGCTTTGCTGTTTCATATGTTCCCGGATCTGGAATAGGAAGCGATGCAGGAGTTCCTTCGTTTCCGATATGTTTTTTTCTTCTGCATTCAGCACGGCAAGAAGGATATCTCCTTTCAGTCCGCAGCAGCAGGTCATCTTGTGTTCTGCTGCCTGCTGCTCCAGGATCAGGATTCCCTTTTTGGAAAAGAAATCGATTCGCTCTTCATAAGAAATCCTTTCATTGGGAACATCCACCTTGACCGCAATACACAAAAAGCAGTCTCCGGAAAAATTCCAGTGAAGCTTTTCGCGGCAATAAGAGGAAGTCAGCCATTTTGGACTGATGGTTCCCTCCAGCAGGGAAAGGACAAAGGTTTCCCGGAAGCTTCGGGCAGTGTCCTGCACGTACAAAAGCAGTTCTTCTCTCCTGCTGTTGTTCTGCTGTGTTTCAATCCGCTCGTTAATGATGCGGCAAAGGGCGGCGGTCAGCTCTTCCTTTTTGATCGGTTTGAGCAGGTAATCATCCGCGCCGTATTTCAGTGCGTCTCTGGCGTATTCAAATTCCCGGTATCCGCTGATCATGATAAAGTGGATGTCCGGATATTTTGCCTTACTTTCACGGATGATGTCAATGCCGCTGTATCCCGGCATACAGACGTCTGTGATTACGATGTCCGGATGCAGTTCCCGGATAGAGGAAAGCGCATCCATACCGGTGTGAACCACCCGGATGATTTCCATGCCATAGGCAGTCCAGTCAATCAGATACTGCAGCAGCCTGCAGATACCCTTTTCGTCATCGGCAATTAATACTTTTAACATAATGATCGGCCCCTTTGTTATGCATTGATAAGATTATACCCTAATGTGGTTAGCAAGTCCAATGAATTGGATTTTTTTCACGTATGTGAAAAAGGAACTGCCAAGAGATGCAGTTCCTTTTATGAAAGAAAGTAAGATGAAAAAGTTACTCGGCCTGATTCTGGGCAACAGCCAGACGTTTCGCTTTGGCATCCATCTGACCGCGGACAACATCGATAAATACCGCGATGATAATGATAGCGCCCAGTACGATCTGCTGCAGGTCAGAAGAAATACCCATCAGGTCACAGCCGTTACGGATGACGGCGATCATCATGGCGCCCACCAGGGTACCCCATACGTTTCCTTTACCACCCAGGAAAGAAGCTCCGCCGATGATACAGGCTGCGATGGCGTCCGTATCACCTTCCAGAGAAGCCAGCGGAACTGCAGAATTCAGACGTCCCATGTAGACGATACCGGCCATGGCGCAGAAGAATCCGGAAGCGGCATAACAGAAGATTTGAACGCGGTCTGTATTGATACCGGCCAGTCTGGCTGCCTCACTGTTTCCGCCGAAGGAAAAGATTTTCCGGCCCAGTCCCGTTCTGGTCAGGAAAATGTGCATGATAATGTACACGATGATGACCAGGATAAAGGAGAAAGGAATGACGCCGACGGTGGCGGTTCCGGTGAAGGTTACGCCTTCCGGGAAACCGGCTACGGCTGTTGCTCCGGTGATCAAAAGAGCAAGACCACGCAGAACATTCTTCATACCCAGCGTTGCGATGAAGGGATGGGGAAGATGCAGCTTCGTCAGCAGGATGCCGTTGAAAGCGCCGCAGAGAATACCCACCAGCAGACATGCAACGATCAGGATAAAGGAATTGTTGATGCCAAAATTCTGCATCAGTACGCCGGCGCAGCAGCTGGAAAATGCCAGCATGGATCCGGCGGAAAGGTCGATGCCTCCCAGGAGGATGACACAGAGCATACCGACTGCCATCAAGGCCACGATCGGTGTCTGGCGGAGAATATTGATAATATTGTTAAAAGTTACGAACTGTCCCTTGGTGACGATTGCAAGGAAGACGCAGACTACGATCAGGGCAAGCAATATGCCCATTTTTCCGATGATTGATTTGATACCTTTTTCTTTCATGACAATGTACCTCCCCATGCCGCTTTCATAATAGATTCCTGATTGAAGAATTCTGAATCACGATCCAGTTCCCCCATGACTTTTCCTTCCCGCATGACGATGACACGATCGCTCATGCCGAGTATTTCCGGAAGTTCCGAGGAAACCATGATAACGCATTTTCCTTCACTGCACAGTTTGTTGATCACGTTGTAAACCTCGATTTTGGCTCCTACGTCGATACCCCTGGTGGGTTCGTCGAAGATATAGATATCCGCATCGGTGTTTACCCATTTTGCAATGACGACTTTTTGCTGATTACCGCCGGAAAGGGTTCCGGCCGGCGTCTGCAAAGAGGGGGTTTTGATTTTATATGTCTCTACGTTTTCTTTTCCTACGGAATCATATTTTTTCTGGTCCAGGAATCCATGGTGTGTGTCCTTGTCGATGGTAGCCAGGAAAAGATTGTTTTTGACAGAAGCGTCCAGGATCAGCCCTTCTCCCTTTCGGTCTTCCGTCACGAAGGCGATACCGTTTGCGATGGCGTCCTTGGGAGATTTGATCTCCACTTTTTTCCCTTTGATATAGATATCTCCGCTGTCCTTTGGGTCAGCGCCGAACAGGGCCCGCATAGTCTCAGTGCGTCCCGCTCCGACCAGTCCGGAAAAGCCCAGTACCTCGCCGGCATAAGCGGTGAAGCTGACATCCCGCAGTACGCCTATAGAGTTAAAATGTTCGATGCGGAGGAATTCTTCGCCGCGGGTGGTCTCCTGTTTTGGAAACAGATTATCCAGCGTTCTTCCCACCATGTCGGCGATCAGACTGTCATTGGTCACTTCCGCCACCGGCTTGGTGCTGATATGGGAGCCGTCACGCATAACGGTGATGGTATCGCAGATTTCAAAGATTTCTTCCAGTTTGTGGGAAACAAAGATGATGGCAATACCCTTTTCCTTCAGAATTTTGATGGTTTTCATCAGCTGATCCACTTCCTTGTTGGAAAGGGAGGAAGTCGGCTCATCCATGATGATCAGACGGGCTTCGGACAGAATGGATTTTCCGATTTCCACCATCTGCTGCACGCCGATTCCCAGCTTTCCGCAAAGAGTATGCGGATCGATGTCGATACCGAGAGAATGCATGATCTCTTTTGCTTTTTTGTGCATATATGTATAGTCCAGAAGGAAGCCTTTTTTCTTATAATAATTGATAAACAAATTGTCCGTGATGCTTAAGTCCGGACAGATATTTAACTCCTGATAGATACAGCCAATACCGTAATGTTTGGAAACATTGGGATTGGACAGTTTTACTTCTTTTCCGTCAATGAAAATCTTTCCTTTTTCCGGCTGGTTTACTCCCGTAAACACTTTAATCAGCGTGGATTTTCCGGCGCCGTTTTCTCCGATCAGGCCGTGCACCTCACCGGTCCGCACCTGGAACGACATATCATTTAACGCGATTACACCAGGAAAGTACTTGGTAACATTTTTCAGCTCCATGATTAATTCGCCCATGATTTTAAACCGCCTTTCCTATTAATGATTACGTCCGAAGAGTGGATGCTCTCCGGACGTAATTGAAAAGTTACTTTTCTGTTTTACAGAAATTCTGAATTTTATTCAGCACTTCCAACTTTACTTTCCAGATCTGCGATGAAATCTGCTGCGTTTTCACTGTTTACGACTTCCTGACCGGAATCGATGACTGCGTCTACTTCTTCACCGTTCATGATCTTGATGGCGGTTTCAATTCCCAGAACACCCATCTCATAAGGATGCTGAGCGGTTGTTCCCAGAACTTCGCCGGCTTCTACTTTTTCCGCTACAGGAAGAGTTCCGTCAAAGCCGTATACCAGAGTATCTTTTCCAGCGGCTTCCACTGCGTTGCAGGCTCCTGTTGCCATGGAGTCGGCTGTGGTGATGATCAGATCCACATCGTCATATTTCTGCAGCAGGTTTTCGCTGACGCTCATACCTTTTTCCTCTGTGGAGTCAGCAGCCTGTACTTCCAGAACCTCTACACCTTTTTCCTCCAGACCGGCTACCACGCCTGCTTCTCTGGCGTCATGGGTAGCGTCGCCGAGACGGCCTCGCAGTACGATGGCTTTGGCGCCTTCGCCAACCTGCTCGCCTGCCCACAGAGCGCCTTCTTTGGCAGCGGCTTCATTACCGGTTCCGATGAAGCACACCTTGTCTTCCAAAGAAGAATCGGTATCCACAGCGATGACTTTGATACCGGCTTTTACAGCGTTTTCCAGCGCCGGAAGTACGGTTTCATCATTGGATGGTGCGATACAGAGCACATCCACGCCCGCTGCGATCAGTGTTTCAATGTTTTCTACCTGTTTTGCCACATCACTTTCTGCATTTGGAGCGATGAAGGTCAGATCTACTCCGTTTTCTTCGGCAGCTGCCTCAGCGCCTGCTTTTACCAGAATCCAGTACTGGTCGGCCAAAGATTTTACGACAAATCCTACTTTAATCCCATCTGCGCTTTTGCCTTCTTCTGCTGATGCGTCTTCTCCAGAAGTATTTTCCGCTGTTGCTGCATCAGAGGATGCCTCTTCCTTTCCTCCGCCTCCGCATCCCATCAGAACAGAAGCGAAAAGAGTTGCTGCACATAACATACTTATAATTTTCTTCATACCTTAACCTCCCGTATGTATTCGATTTCTCGGTGGTATCGCGATCACCATTAATAAAATATCATTTGTATTTATTTTTGAACACTCAAATTTTTTTCCTAAAGTGGATTTTTTTTACTTGTTTTGGAAAAGTTTACAAGAATCAGGGGATATCCGTTCATTTTCTTGACATAATAACGATAAAAAAGGAAGAAAGAAAAATATGTCATGTGTATAATGACGGTCTTAAATCGATGACGGAAAAGCGTTACTTGACCGCCGTGATGGGAAAAGCGTATAATTGAAAAGATAACGATTCGGGAGGGAAAGTATGATTGGAACGATTGTAAATACCGGCACGATTCTGGCAGGCAGTCTGTTGGGCAGCGCCTTAAAAAAGGGAATCAACGAAAAATATCAGGACGCCTTGTATACGGCCATGGGGCTGGCGGCCACCGGGCTTGGCATCAATGCGGTGGTGTCGAATATGTCCGGCAGCCAGTATCCAGTTCTGTTTATCGTCAGTCTGGCGCTGGGCAGCCTGTTGGGAACGATTCTGAACATTGACGGGAAATTTCAGGGCTTGATGGGACGATTGGGGAAATCAGAGCTGGGCAAGGGACTTTCTACGGGGATCCTGTTGTACTGCATCGGCAGCCTTTCCATCTTAGGGCCGATGCAGAGCGCTCTCTACGGAGATCATACGTATCTGTTTACCAATGCAACTTTGGATTTTGTCACATCCACCGTGCTCGCCTCCACTTACGGGATCGGCATGGCGCTGGCGGCGCCGGTGCTTTTTTGCTGGCAGGGGGCGATCTATCTGGGAGCTACTTACCTGCAGAGTTTTCTCACAGATTCCCTGATGGCGGAAATCACCATCGTGGGCGGATTCCTGATTGCGGCGTCGGGACTTTCCATCCTGAATCTGAAGGACTGCAAGACGCTGAATATGCTGCCGGCTCTGGTGGTTCCCGTTCTGTTTTTTTTGATTCTCAAAGTGGTTTCCGGTATTTAAAGCAAAAAGGGCCATATGTTTACATAAATGAATTATGTAAACATATGGCCCTTCTGCTGCTATTTATGTTCGGTGGAATAATAGGGAATACAGATATGACTTCCCTGAGTCAGAGTATTTCCTTTCAGATGATTGATATCTTTTACTTCTGCAATATATTCGCCGATATTGGCATATTCCTCTGAAATGTTCTCCTTTGCAATACTCCAGAGACTGTCTCCCGTTTCCACATAATAACTTTTGTAATATTTGTAGGTTATTCTGTTGAGATCGCTCTCTGCATCGATTTTCCGGGCGCTGTTCTGAACGGCAAAGCCGGTGCAGAGCAGAAAGCAGACAAACATGGTTAATAACTGTAATCGTCTTCGGTTTCTTGTGTTCCTTCTCCTTTTCATCATCGTTACCTCCCATACAAAGAAAACACCACATCTGTGTTTCATCTTTTTATGATACAGACATCCCAGTGAAATCGCTTAGTGTTTCCGACACTCGAAGCGCTGGAATGTCTGCAATGAGGAACAGACGTTCGCGAACATCTGTTCTGTGATGATTATTATACAGCCGAACACATGTTTTGTCAACAGATTTATCGAACAAATGTTTATTTATAAAATTCCGGTTTTTCCGGGAAGCGGATTTCCCTGGCGGTTCCCCCTTCTTCACGGCACTGCCCCAGTACATAGGCGGTCAGACAAGCGGCGTAGCCGTCCCAGGAAGAGGCGCCGGTCAGCTTTTCTCCCTTTCGCACACGATCCACCCAGTCCTGCATTTCGATATTATACGCTTCGATAAAGCGGTTCTGCCAGTCCGGCATGATGGCCGTCGTTCTGGTGCAATCTGTTTTGGTGATGACCGTGGGCGGATCTGGAAGGCGGATGGTTCCAAGATCACCCACCACTTCGCACTGAATATCGTATCCGTATCCGGAACTCTGGCTGATCTCCACATCGATGCAGATCCCCTTTTTTGTGCGCAGCATCATGATCTGGGGATCCTGCAGACCTTCGCCTGCGGAGATACGGCTTTGCCGGGGAAGCACCACCTGGCCGGAAACGTATTCGTCATCCAGCAGCCAGCGGAAAATATCGATCTCGTGTACGCCGGAGTTTTTGATGGACATTTCCGAGGTCATGGTCGCAGCGTGATTCATGTTGCGGTGGCAGGCGTGTACGATCAGAGGAAGGCCGATTTTTCCGTCTTCAATGGCCTGTTTCATCTCCACATATCCGGGATCATACCGGCGCATGAAGCCCACCTGCACGATCCGTTTACCGAATTTTTGCTCTTCTGCCAGAATGGTTTCACATTCTGATACTTCTGTGGCCAGGGGCTTTTCACAGAATACGTATTTTCCGGCCCGGATGGCGGCCAGTACGTACTGAGCGTGTGCCGGATCCCAGGTAGTTACCATGACGGCCTGCACCTCGGGACTGTTGATCAGTTCTTCTCCGTCTGCGTAAAACTTTGCGTTATACTGCTGTGCCACTTTCCGCCCGAGTTCTTCGTTCATTTCGGAAACTGCCGCCACCTTGCATCCGGTGATCCGTTCTGTCAGCCGTTTCACATGATCCCGTCCGATGGCACCAAGACCAACAACTCCAATTTGTAATTCCATAACGTTTCCCTCCTGTCCTTGCTATATTCTGACTTTTTGAAACGCTTACAGCATATCACTGTAAACTTTTCTTCGTCCATATGTGATGTTTTACAACAATATTCTGCTATTTTTGTTGCACTTGTATTTTTTTCTGTTTTTATGACGGAACAGACGCGGCAGGGAGATGTGGGGAAAAGGATATTTTGTCTTTTTCTGAACAGAAAAAATTTTTCAAACAGGCAGTGTTCTTGACAGAAAAAAATTTTCCGGTAAACTGGAAGCAAGTTGGATATGGGTATCGGTTTACCGGAACAGGAGGTGTTCTTATGCAGATTCATATTGCCCGGGACAGCGGACGAAAAAAAACGGAAACAGGCAGTCCACGTCTTCTGTATGTCTGTAAGCTGGACGGTACGGAACTGATGTATCCGCGCAGCGCGCATACCCATTCCGGTCTGGTGGAATTTGTGTATGTGATAAGCGGTCAGGGAGAGTATGAAATTGACAATGTACGGTACCCGGTGAGAGCCGGTGATCTGGTGATTTACAACAGCGATACCGTCCACTGTGAATTTGTGAATCATAATATGCTGCCGATACTGTGCTGTGCTGCGGAGGGAATTCTGCTCCCCGGACAAAAGCCGGACTGTATGATAGAAAGCGGTGTCAGTCCGGTCTTTCATCTGGATGAAAAAAGCTATATGTTCCGCCAGCTTATGCAGATGATTTTTGATGAGGCGCTCCGCGGAAACCGATATTCTCATTTGGTTTGTCAGTCACTTTTTGAATCCCTCTTCTATCTCACCCTCGATGTGATTCGCCAGGGAAATGAAAAGTCCGCTGTATGGGGCAGGCCGGAGAACAGCCTCGGGTATCAGATCCACCGGTATGTGGACTCCCAGCCGGTTACGGCTCTTAGCGTTTCGCTGGTGGCTGGATATTTTGGCATCAGCGAATCTTATCTGGCACGTGTTTTCAAAAGAACCTTCGGCTATTCCCTTACCAGTTATTTCATCGAGAGGAAAATCGGAGAAGCGCAGACGCTTCTGATGACGACGGATCTTTCCACAGCGGAAATATCCCGGCGAATCGGGTACAAAAGTCCCAGCTATTTCACAAAGGCCTTTGTGCATAGAGTGGGGCTGCCTCCTCTGCGATATCGGAAGCTGTATAAAAAAGATGGCAAATCCTGAATCTGCATCGAACAGATATTTCGAATATATGTTTGCATTATCTGCCAAACTGTGATAAAATCAAATAAAAATGTCGGCGGCGGAATGTTGCTCAGCCTGAAAAACTCATGTTGGAGGTATGATGATGACCTACGGGAAAATCAGCAGGAAACAGCAGGAAATCCTGGATTATATAAAAAACGAAATTCTGACGAAAGGATATCCTCCTGCCGTCAGGGAAATCTGCGAAGCAGTTCAGCTGAAATCCACATCATCCGTTCACGCCCATCTTGCATCCCTGGAAAGAAACGGATATATCAGACGAGATTCCACAAAGCCGCGGGCGATTGAAATTTTGGATGATAATTTTAATGCGGCGCGCAGCGAGATGGTCAGCGTTCCCATCGTTGGACGGGTAGCTGCCGGCGAGCCGATTCTTGCGGAGGAAAATATCGAATCCTATTTTCCCATTCCAGCAGAACGGATGCCCCGCTCCGATGCCTTCATCCTGGAAGTACACGGGGAAAGTATGATCAATGCCGGTATTCTGGATGGCGACTATGTCCTGGTGCAGAGTCAGAATACGGCGGAAAACGGCAATATGGTGGTTGCACTGCTGGATGATTCCGCTACGGTCAAGACGTTTTATAAAGAAGACGGCCATTTCCGGCTGCAGCCGGAAAATGATACCATGGAGCCCATTATCGTGGGGGATGAACTCAAAATTCTGGGAAAAGTGATTGGCGTTATGCGTTTTATGAATTGATTCTGTGGGAAAAATGTTAGATTGCAAAAAAAGGCTTGTAAGGTCAGTGCACATTACAGGTCCTTTTCTTTGCAATCTTTGGAGGGTTATGATATATTGTAAATAGAAAGGCGGTGATAGGATGAGCAACAAGGATAAAGCAAAACAAATTATAGATAAGTTACCTGATTATAAGGTGGCAAAAATACTGCTGTTTTTACAGGGGTTCGAGTTATCTGATGAGATAGAGGACGATTTCATTTGCGAAAGAATTTATCAGGAATATCTGAATGATCCAAACAAAGATAAAGAAGAAACTTATACATTGGCGAACTGTAAAAAAGAATGGGGGCTGTAAATATGTTTTCCATTGTGTTAAAAAGGAGGGCGAAAAAATTTATTGACAGACTCCCGCGTAATGAAAAAGTGCGTATCGTTTCAGCAATAGAGAAATTGCCGGAGGGCGATGATATTAAACAATTACAAGGATATGATAGGATCTATCGGCTGCGTGTTGGCGACTATCGGATTCTTTATACGGTAAATCATGCTGAGCTGATTGTAATTATAATTGATGCAGGCAGCCGCGGCGATATTTATAAACGATATTAGAGAAAACCGTCGAAAGCAAAGAAAAATCCTTTGTTTTCGACGGTTTGTTTTTGCCCGAATTCATTCAGCTTTATCCAGGTCCGTGATACTCAAAGACTGTCCGTCTCTCCAGATCCGTTCCAGATCGTAGAACAGACGGTTTTCCTCGTCGAAGATATGGATCACAAGATCGCCGTAGTCCATCAGGATCCAGTTGGCGTTCTGATACCCTTCGATCTGACGGGGTTCATATCCGGCGCGTCCCAAAATTTCTTCGGCATTGTCAGCCATGGCCTGAACCTGATTGCGGTTGGTTCCGCTGGCTATGATAAAGTAGTCGGCGAGAATGGAAACCTTTTCGATATCGATTACCTTGATATCCACCGCCTTTTTGTCTTCCAGCGCTTTGCACGCCAGCCGGGCCATTTCTTTTCCTCTGTTCATATGATTCTCCTCTTTATTTTTGATTGTGAAGGTTACAGTAATAGGCAAAAGCACTTTCTGTCATCAGGTCGATTTCCCTGTTTCCCCTTCGCAGATACTGCAGGGTATCCGACAGGATCATATACATGGCTTCATCGAGATCCTCAAAAGCTGTTTTCCTCACCAGATCCAGGCGCGGGGCTTTCGTCCGGCCCGGTTCGATATAATCAGCGATGTAAATGATCTTTTCCAGATCTGTCATGGCTTTTTTTCCGGTGGTATGGCAGGTGATGGCATTTAAGATTTCGGGATCCTGTACATCGTATTTTCGTCTGGCAACCCAGGCGCCCAGTTTTGCATGAAGGATAAAGGGGTGACGCATTTCATAATCGGTCATATCAATATGATTTTTTGCGCACAGCCGTAACTTTTTGGAATCCGGGATGCACTTTGCACAGTCATGGAGCAGGCCGGCCGTCTGACACTGCTCCAGGTCACAGTCGTGAGCCATGCCGAGACAGGCTGCCGTATACATGACGCCTCTGGTGTGCACCATACGATGATGATCCAGATATTTTTTCAGTTTCTTTTCCATTTTTCTTAAATCGTAATGGGAATTTGCCATATAACCCCTCTTATCTGAAAGCTTCTGCTGATTTACTGGTAAATATGATTTTTGCGAATGTAGTTTGCCACCCCGTCCGGGACGTAATAACGGATTGTTCTGTTTTCATTGATCCATGCGCGCAGCATCTGGGATGAAATATCGATATTCAGGCTGTCCAGCTTCAGGAATGTGCCGTTGTATTTGACAGATAAACGATGCATTTCACGGTCCAGACTTTCCTCTTCTGTGTGATCGCGTGTCGCGACCACAATCCTGGCAGCCTGGCAGATGCGTGCAGGCTCCATCCAGGTTTCAAAATTATATAAAGAATCTGCCCCGATGATAAAGTAGTAATCCGCGTCTTTTCTCTCCTGCTGCATCCGTTCCAAAGTGCGATAGGTGTAGGTGTACCCGTCTTCGTTCATTTCGATCAGGGAAAGCTCAAAATGTTCGTTTCCGCTGATGGCACGACGCACCATTTCCACCCTTTCTTCATCGGTTGCACGACCGCGGCGGTTTTTTTTATGGGGAGGATTTCCTGCAGGCATGAAAAGCACCTTGTCCAGATGAAACTGTTCATAGGCCGTTTCACCGAGGATCAGGTGTCCGATATGGATCGGATCGAAGGTCCCTCCCATAATCCCGATTCTTGCTCTGTTTTTTTCACTCACCCTTTTTTCACCTGCGGCAATTCGATTTTTTTCCGGTTTCCCTTTCCTTCCCGGTAAAGAACGATTTTCTTTCCGATCACCTGAACCACCTGGGATTTCGTCCGGTCCGCCAGCACGTCGGCCAGAGCGCGCGGATCGTCCATACAGTTTTTCAGAACGCTGATTTTGATCAGTTCCCGGGCTTCCAGCGCTTCGTCCACGGAAGCGGTAAATTCCGGCGTCAGACTGGATTTACCGATCTGTAAAATGGGTTCCTGCGTCATGGCCAGGCTTTTTAAATAGGCTCTTTGTTTACTTGTCATAAGAATCTCCCCTGCTTTAATGATAATAATCAAACTCCAGTCCATACATCCTTACGGTATCGCCCTCTTCGATGCCGGCCTTTTCCAGATCGTCCAGGATACCGGTATCTTTTAAAAATTTCTGGAAGAAGGCAAAGCCTTTTTCGGAATCCAGGTTGGTATAGCCCAGCATTTTTTCGATTCTGGGACCTTCCACGATAAAGATATGCTCGTCCTCTTCGGAGCGCTCTACTGTGTAAGGAAGATTTTCACGGATCAACACATCTTCCGGGAAAAATTCCTGTTGGAAGGTGGTGGGCTTATCCTCCATGGAGTCCAGCATCTTCTGCACATGATAGAAAAGCTCCTTCACGCCTTTGCCGCTGACGGCGCTGATGGGAAATACGGGGATCCCCTGCGGTTCAAACTCATCCTTCAGCCGCTGCAGCGGATTATCTTCCGTGCAGATAGCATCCGTCTTGTTGGCAGCGATTACCTGGGGACGGGATGCGATTTTGGGATTGTATGCTTTTAGCTCTTCGTTGATTTTATAAAAGTCCTCGATGGGATCCCGGCCTTCCGTGGAGGCGGCGTCCAGGACATGGATCATGACTTTGGTCCGTTCGATATGACGCAGAAATTCATGACCCAGACCTACGCCCTGGGAGGCGCCTTCGATCAGTCCGGGAATGTCGGCAATGACAAATCCGCGGCAGTCTTCCAGATCCACCACACCCAGATTGGGATGGATGGTGGTAAAATGGTAATTGGCGATTTTGGGATCCGCGTTGGTCACCCGGGAAAGCAGGGTGGATTTTCCCACGTTGGGGAAGCCGACCAGTCCCACGTCGGCGATCACTTTCAGTTCCAGGAGAACTTCCAGTTCCTGAGCCGGCTGTCCGGGCTGGGCATATTTGGGAACCTGCATGGTGGCGGTGGCATAGTGCATATTGCCGTTGCCCCCTCTTCCGCCTCTTAAGATCACCTGACGCCGGTTCTCCCCGGACATATCAGCGATTACTTTCCGGCTCTGGGCATCCATGATCACCGTCCCTTCCGGAACCTTCAGCACCAGATCGGCGCCGTTCTTTCCGTGGCATCTGCGTTTTTTGCCGTCTTCTCCGTTTTCCGCAGAAAATTTCCGCCTGTGCCGGTAATCGGTCAGTGTATTCAGTCCTTCATCCACCTGGAAAATCACATCGCCGCCCTTTCCGCCGTCCCCGCCGTCGGGGCCGCCGTTGGGCACGTAGAGTTCCCGGCGGAAACTGACATGGCCGTCGCCGCCTTTTCCGGAACGAATGATAATTTTAGCTCTGTCCGCAAACATAACTTACCTCTGCTCTCTCTTATTATGATGATAAAAGGCTTCAAACCGATGTGATTTGAAGCCTTCCAATCTACTCTGATACCGGAACGATAGAAACCTGTTTCTTATCTCTTCCTTTTCTCTGGAATCTGACAATACCGTCTGCCAGTGCAAACAGCGTGTCATCTTTGCCGCGTCCAACATTCACACCCGGATGAATCTTGGTTCCACGCTGTCTGTAAAGGATGTTTCCAGCTTTTACAAACTGTCCGTCCGCTCTTTTAGCGCCCAGACGCTTTGACTCGGAATCTCTGCCGTTCTTGGTAGAACCAACACCTTTTTTATGTGCAAATAACTGAAGGTTCATATTTAACATGTTCTTACACCTCCTTGGTTGTTATCTCTAAAAATTTGTGTCCGTAATTTTCCTCAATCATTTTCAGACCCAGCATCAGGGAATCCATCAGAAGCTCTGACTTTTCACTGATCTTGCCGGTAAAATGAAGAGAAAGATATCCATCGCCTTCTTCTCCGGAAAAATCATCTTCCGTAAAAGTTTCGATGGAATTGACGGTATTGATCAGCAGTGCGGATACGGCGGCACAGACAATATCATTGCCTTCTTCCCCATATCCGGCATGACCGCTGGATTCAAAACCTGCATAATCACCATGTTTTTTGAAAACTGTGATATTAACCATTGATCTTTTCGATTTTTACTTTTGTGAACTGCTGTCTGTGACCGTTCTTGTTGTGATACCCAGTTTTTCTTTTAAACTTGTAGATGACAACTTTTTTTGCTTTTCCATGTTCCATAACGGAAGCAGTTACACTGGCGTTGGCAACGTCTGCGCCAACCTTCAGTCCGTCGTTGCTTACTGCAAGCACATTATCAAATGTAACAGTCTCTCCAGCTTCTGCTCCAAGTTTTTCAACTTTAATGATATCGCCTTCGGCTACTTTGTACTGTTTACCACCTGTTGCAATAATTGCGTACATATGGCACCTCCTATTATCATTACTCGCCAGATATGGTGGCCCTTCTTCCGGGACGCTTCAACCTCTCTGTGCGGCATACTCAATGATAATACCATGTCAACCTGTATCCGTCAAGTTTTTCCGGCAAAGAATTACATTTTTCTTAGCAGGGAATTTTTTTGGAACAGGCGATGGCCAGCGCGCCGGGACCGATATGACAGGCTACGCTTAAGGAAAGCGCGTTGACGACGATCTTACCAAAATCGGGAAACGTATCGGCAATTTCCTGGGCAAACATCCTAGCATTGGCTTCTCCCGCCGTGTGAGCCACAAACAGATGGATCTCTTTGCGTTTTGCGGCATCGTTAAAGCGGGTTTGCAAATCCTTTTCCATGGCTTCCAGCATGGTCCTTCTGGCCTGTTTAGGTCCGCGTACTTTAGCGTAAGCGTCCAGACGGCCGCCCTGGATCTGCAGCACCGGCTTGACGTTCAGTACGGTGCCGATCATGGCGGCGGCCGGGGTGATTCTTCCGCCCTTTTTCAGATATTTCAGCGTGTCTACCATGATATAGATGCTGGATTCCAGCTTTTCCCGCTCCAGAATTTCCTGAATTTCTTTTCCGGTTTTTCCTGCCTGGATCAGTTCCAGGGCGTCCATTACCGATTGGCGCTGGGTGACGGAGATGCGCTGGTTGTTTACCACACGCACGCGCCCGTTGAATTCTCTGGCCAGCATCATGGCTGTCTCGCAGGAATTACTCAGGCCGCTGGACATGGGGATATGCACCACTTCATCGTAGTTTTTCAGAAGCTTTTCCCACAGTTCGATCACATCGGCAGGGGAAGGCTGGGAGGTGGATACGTCCGCCCCTTCCTCCAGACGGCGGTAGAACTCATCCTGGGTTAAATCGATATCTTCAAAATGCAGTACGTTGTTGACGAAAAAAGGCATGGGCAGCACCTGAATACCCAGCTCCTTTGCTTCCTGCTGTGAAATTCCGCTGTTGCTGTCCGTTACTACTGCAATATTACTCATTCTCACAGACCTCCTTGCCATGTTTCAATTCTCTTATCTGTTCTGAGAGTGACTTTCGCATTTTTTTACGAGTGACTTCGGTTATCTGAAGCCGGGTCATATCGACGACCGTGGCACGTACAGGGTCTTTTCGCAGAAAGGATGCCAGTACATGCAGCAGTTCATCGCGGTGATCCGGATGATCCATGTTGATAAAGTCAATGAGTATAATACCATATAAATTCCGCAGACGCAATTGCCGTGCAATCTCGCGGGCAGCCTCCAGATTGATTTTCCGGGCGGCTTCTGAAGCTTTCTTGCGGGTGGTGAACTTTCCGCTGTTGACATCCACTGCCACGAAGGCTTCCGTCTGCTGTATCACCAGAAAACCACCGCTTTTGAGCCATACCTTTTCCCGTGTGGCTTCCGTAAGAGCGTGTTCCAGGGAGTACAGTTTGCCAAGGGGCAGTAAGCTGTCTTGATAGAAATGGATTTTTTCAAAAGCCTGCGGCCGGTATTCCTGACAGTATTCCCTGAGCGTATTAAAGATATCCGGAAGATCGGTCACCACATTTTGGAGGGAATCTTCCCTGGCATCCTGCAAAGCGCGCAGGTAAAAAGGAGGCGCCTGCTCCAGCAGGGAATAACAGGTGCGGTTTTTCCCTTTCTTTGCGATGGATTCCATCCGCTGATACAGAAGATCCAGTTCCTCAAGAATTTCTTTTTTTTCGGCAAATGCCGCATTGGTACGGATGATAACGCCGCAGTCTTCTCTCATCAGGGGAGATACCCAGTTTTTCAGTTTTTTTCTATCCTCCGGTTCCAGTTTGACGGATATGCCAAGTCCGGGCTTTTCCGTGGTAACCACCATATATTTTCCGGAAAGGTTCAGGTTGGTGGTCACCTTTGGCGCTTTCGTTTTCAGCGCCTCCTGACACACCTGCACCACCAGTTCATCGCCGGGCCGAAGTCCCGGCTTTCCCTTCCTCTCTGCCAACGGATAGTAACAGGAGAGGTGAGGAGCGATATTGATAAAGGCACCGCCGATTTCAGGCAGCACCCTGTCGACCATACCGATATAAATATTTCCCAGAAGGGAAGGAGAAGAGACGGGATGCAGCTGCAGCTCCATGATCCTCTCCTCTTCCAGTACTGCCATGATCAGGCAGTCGCTTTGATACAGCGTCATCTGTGTTATGACAATTTTCTTATTCAATGATTTTCCCCAGACTTTCCAGTGTTACCAGTTTCCGGTTCTCTTCTGTTCCCACATCGGCGTAAATCTCCTGCCTGTGAATCTTCCAGGCGAAGGGGCGGATCTCTTCTCCCATATAGCGGTAAAAAGCTTCCATCACCAGATCAGGCTTCAGGTTTCTGGCGCTGCCGCTGGCAAGCTGCAGAAACAATCGCTGATTTTCCACCTCAAACCGGTAAATCATGGGGCGGATATCCGTTTCTTCCATACTGCGTTTCGTTTTTTTCAGCATCATCACTGACGGCTGTGCCATAAAGGCAGAAACGGCGGCTTTCCAGTCCTGTGCCGGCTCCATGCCGGGAGCAAAATCCACATAGTAATCGGCGGCTGCCACCAAGGACATGCCTTTGTTTTTCTTATCATCGGGTATTTCCCTGACGCTTAAGACACGGACTCCTTCCACCATCACACTGTTGAAACGGCGGCCCATTTCGGCCGTGGACAAAGGTGTGTTGATTTCCAGATCAAAGTACTCGCCGCTGCTGGTCATTCCCACGCCAAGGGGGTAGGCAAAGGACATGATCATATGAGGGCTGAAGCCTTCCGAATAAGCCACGTCAATACCGGCTCTGCGGATGGCTTTCTGGAAAAACCGCATCATGTCCAGATGCCCGATATATTTCATGGGGCCGGTCTTTTCAAATTTAACTCTTACTTTCAATGCAGACACCTCCTCCCAGAGACGATGCGCCGCAGCCAGAACACTGTACGCGGCAGTTGGGTGTCACTTCGCCGGCCATGGAACGCTCCCACTCCTTCCAGAGAAAGGATTTTGCAACCTGTACATCGATGAAATCCCAGGGGAAGAGTTCCTCTTTTTCCCGTTTGCGAAGAGTATAGAAATCAGGATCGATCCCGGTCTGTGCAAAAGCTTCTTTCCAGTATTCATAGTTGAAATACTCGCTCCAGGCGTCAAAGAGGGCGCCTTTTTCATAGGCGGCTAAAAGGACGTCGGCCACTTTCCTGTCTCCCCGGGCCAGGACGCCCTCCAGTATCGTCACATCGGCTTCATGCCAGCTGTAGCGGATACTCTTTTTGTTCAGCTGTTCTTTGATCTCATCGCGCACCACTGCTGCCCGGGACAGATACTCCTCTTCCGGGCACATGGACGCCCACTGGAAAGGTGTAAAAGGTTTGGGGACGAAGAAAGAGGTGCTGACGGTGATCTGGCATTTCCCTTTTCTCTGATCCTTTGGTATCTCGTAGTATTTGCGGGCTGCCTGCTCCGCCAGACGGGCGATGGCTCTTTGGTCTTCTTCCGTCTCCGTGGGCAGTCCCAGCATGAAATACAGTTTCACTTTGCTCCAGCCCCCGGCAAAAGCCTGAGCGGCTCCTTCCAGTATATCCTCCTCGGTCAGACCTTTGTTTATCACATTTCTCAGTCTCTGGGTTCCGGCCTCCGGAGCGAAGGTCAGAGAACTTTTTTTCACGTCCTGTACCTTGCTCATCACATCCAGAGAAAAAGCATCGATGCGAAGAGAAGGCAGGGAGATGTTGACGCCGTTTTTTTTGCACTCTTCTATCAGAAAATCCAGCAGTTCCGGAAGGTGGGAATAATCGCTGGAACTTAAGGAACTTAAAGAAATTTCCTCGTGTCCCGTGTTCTGAATCAGATCTTTTGCCAGTTCTTTTAAGTAATCCACATCCCGTTCCCTTACCGGACGGTAAATCATCCCGGCCTGGCAGAAACGGCAGCCGCGGATACATCCCCTTTGAATTTCCAGCACCGCCCGGTCCTGGGTGGCCCGGATAAAAGGTACTACCGGTTTGCGGGGATACCAGGTGTGGGAAAGATCCATTACCACCTGCCGCGCGATTTTCTTTGGAATGCCCTCCACGAGGGGATCAAAAGATTCCAGCGTACCGTCTTCATGATAGGTTGGCTGATAAAGCTGCGGTACGTAGATGCCGGGAATGCGGGCAGCTTTTTCCAGAAATTCCCTCCGGCTGCATCCGGCGCTTTTGCATTCTTTATAAAGATCCATCAGTTCATAGTAGACCGTCTCCCCTTCCCCGATATAAAACAGATCAAAGAAGGGAGCCAGGGGTTCCGGGTTGGAGACACAGGGACCGCCGCCGATTACCAGGGGATCCTCCCAGGTTCGGTCTTCTGAGCGCAGGGGAATCTTCGACAGATCCAGGATTTGCAGGATATTGGTATAACACATTTCATACTGGATGGTTATGCCAAGAAAATCAAATTTTCGGATTTCATCCTGGGATTCCAGGGCAAAAAGCGGGATGTTTCGCCGGCGCAGGAGCTGATCCAGATCCGGCCAGGGGGAATATACCCTCTCGCACCAGATATCATCCCGCTGGTTAAACATATCATACAAAATCTGTATGCCAAGATGAGACATACCGATCTCATAAACGTCGGGGAAACACATGGCAAAGCGGATGTCTACCTTTTTTGGATCCTTCATCACCGAGTTTACTTCCCCGCCGATATAACGGGCTGGGTTTTCGATACTGAGAAGTATCTCATCGCTTAATGCAAGTTTTCTCATAAAAGCCTCTCTTTTCTCAATCGTTATTATATGTTATCTTTTTTTGTTAATCAACCGCTATGGTCTCATCAAACCACCGCTTCAATAATCCGCTTCCCTTCCACCTCAATTTCACGGACACCGATTTCCTTTTTCTGGTTGAAATTGAAGCTGAGCAGATAACCGGTCTGTAGTCCATAGTCTTTCAGGTATTCGGCAAGCTGCCGCTCTCCCCGCATATGATACTCGTTTCCCCTCCAGATCTTTGTCTCAATCACAAACTGCTGTCCGCGGTAATCCACAATAATATCCGTCCTTCCAAGGCTCCTGGTGCGGGCCTCCACATAATAATTTCCGGTGCCGTTGATGATCGGTCTGAGGTAAAGAAGAAAGTATCGTCTGCCCTCTTCCTCCAGGAATGTTTCTGGTTGATTCCCATATAATTCATGAAAATGTGCGACAAACCTCTCCAGGACTTTTTTCATATCTAAATGTCCATCCCGGTATGATAGTCTTTTTCATATTCCGCAAGCATTCCCGCAATTCCGTCTCTGGATAAGCTCATATCCAAAGTAAAATCTGCCGCGATGTTCCAGGGGCTGTTGGTTTTATAGCTCTCATCCGGGCGAATTTTTCGTTTCAGGTTTTTTATATCGTAAACACCCGTAAGGATGACAGACTGGAAGGTGACCACACCTTTTGTATCTCTTTCCAGAAAATAATTACGCAGCTGAGCCAAAAAATCAAGGAATACCTGGTTATTCGACGCACTGTCCACTTCATCGATCATCAGGACAACCGGTTTCTCGCTGGTGCGGCAGATCTCCAAAAGTTGTCCAAACAGCTCCATAAGGTCAAACTTCCGGGGATGTTCTCTTCTCACTTTTTGTATTTCCGCCATGCAGTCTTTCATCTCCTGGCGTTTATCCGCATGCACGCGCTTTAACTCTCTGAAAAAGAGTTCCAGGAACGAAAGAGAGAATATGTTTTCATTCTCATAAGAGGCGCTTCCCAAGGCCTGAAAATCAAGCCATATCACCAGATAATCTTCTTTCAGCGGCTTTCTCCAACGCTGTCAGTGTAGTCGTTTTTCCGAACTGACGCGCCCGGTTTATGGCAAAATACTCTCCCGCATCCACCATTTTACGGATCTGGGCGATTTGTTTCGATATGTCAGCCATATAATGCTTTGTGGGGATGCATGGCCCTGTCACGTTAAAAAATTTTGCCACCGTATCACTCCTTTCCGGTGTGCTTTTCCCGCCGGTCAGTATCAGCTGATTGTATTATATGTTATCTTTTTTCTTTAATCAACCGAATTTTGAAAGGACTATGAACATTGTATAACAAATTATCTTTATCCTGTGATTTTGTTAAAGGGGCTGTTCGGGAAGTGAAGATATCTTTTTATCAAAACTCCGTAAACAGCAGCGAGGATCTGTTGGAACAGCGTTGCGGTTATAACTGGAAATACCACTTCCGCCGGAAAATATGCAGAGGCGATCACTGCCCCTGCGCTGATATTGCGCATTCCCACTCCATAAATCATAGAAATTTTCGTTTTTTCATTTCCATGCAGGAGCGATCCTCCCAGCCACCCCAGGAGATATCCAACTGCAGCAAGAAGCTCCTCTTTTACTTTTCCTTTGCTTACCTGATTAAACGCCATCGCCAGTATCGCAGGAAGAGCAATCATAAGGATTAGTTCCTCCATCATGCCGGCGGTATCCACACGGATACGGCTTCCCACCAGTATCCGGAGTGTCAGAGGGATAAGAAAAGGTGCAAGCAGTGTATCCACGATCACAAGCGACAGGGAGAGTGGTCCGTTTCCATGGTAGATCGTCACCCACATCATCTTGAAAGGTGGATTTCAAAGCTCCGATAAAGGTCATAATGGCAAAAACTATAGGTACAAATACGTTGCCATGAATTGTGATATCCGAAAATACTACTCCGATCACTACACAGACCGGCGTCACCAGAAAGATCCATTTTTTCATTACCATCCTTTCCTTGACTTTCTTACTAATCCTGCACTATAAAAATTCTTGAGGATATTTGAACAGAGTGTATTACAACAGCGTTTTGGCTATCCGGAAGGAGATCTTCCCGTTCCGCGCATCTGCAATGCATTGAATGATTTTTCCCGTGGGAAGGTGGAGTGTCACTGGCATCCAGAATTTCAGTTTGGGTTGGTGCTGAAAGGGGAACTGGAATATCTTCTGTATCGCAACCAGCTATGAATTGGATATTGATCTCCCCGGTTTTAAAAAGGATGAGATTTCCGATGTATTGGAGGATGGGTATCTGACCATATCCGCAGCCAAAGGCCTGGATAAGGATAAAAAGGACAAGAAAGGAAACTATATTCGTCAGGAGCGGTATGCCGGTGCTATGAGCCGCAGCTTCTTTGTAGGCGACGCTGTTACCCAAGACGAAGTAGTGGAAAATAAAAATAAAATCGCAATAGAGGGATGATGTTCCACCTCTTTCATGGAAAGTATATAGAGAGGTCAGCACACGTAAGGCAGTGTGCTGACTTTTTTATTTGATTACGTAGGCCGCGCCGGCTGCGTAAGACTTGCTTTCGATTAAGGTAAGCGCCTCCCAGTGCTGCGAATAAAAAGTTCATTCATGACGGCTCCTCACTTTCATAAAGTTTTCTTAAGCTGATTAAGTTTTCCGTCCATCAAAAGTTCCATAGCATATGATGCTCCGTCGCTGTCGTTGGAAAGGGTGATATAATCGGCCGCTTTTCGAATTTCCGGATCGGCATTTGCCATGGCGACGGCGGCGCCGAATCCTTCCGTGAACATGGACAGATCGTTGAGACTATCTCCCAGCACCATGACTTCGTCGGCAGTAAATCCAAGCGATTGGATATAACTGCGCACAGCGCATCCTTTTTGTGCCCTCACATCGGTCAGTTCCACATTATTGTAAAATGAAGATGCCGCGGCAAGGGAGGGATCTTTTCCAAATTCTTTGCGCATTTCTGCCGCAGCGTCACCGTCCGGCGCGGTGATGAAGATTTTATAGATGGGTATTTCTTTTTGCAGAATTTCATCGATGCTGTTCACACAGCGCACTCTTTTCTTCATCTGACGAAACAGATCCATTTTGCGGATTTCTTCTTCATTTCCGGTACCCAGAAATACTTTTGACTCCGCGATCAGCCGTGCTTCCAGCGTATCGGGATCCGCGATCACGTAATCTGTTCCGATGGCACAGAAGCGGACGGCTCCGCCCATCTTTTCTGCCCGGTCGCTGATTTCATGAAACCGGTCGGGATCCATGGTAATGGTAAAAAGCAGTTCTCCCTTTTCATTGCGGATTTGGGCTCCGCTTCCGGTGATGAAATCACAGGTCAGAGGATAGCCGCCCAGGGCGCCAAGAGCGCCGGGATAATCCCGTCCGGTGGCAATCATAAAACGGTAACCGGCATCCTGTGCTTTCAGGATCGTCCGGTAAGTACGTTCCGACATGGTATGTTTTGTATTTAACAGTGTGCCGTCCATATCGGCGGCAATGATTTTAATCATATAGCTATCTCCGTTTCTTTGCTGTAGTGAGGATATTGTATCAAAAAAATGATCGCTGAAAAAGGCTTGACAGAATCCGCTGTTGGTGATATGCTTGCAGATAGTTTGGAGACAAACTAAAATATCGGTAAAAGAACGGAGTGATTTTTCGATGAAGGAAAATTTGCATTTTCTGCTGATGAAGTGTTTCTATCACAACAATCGAATGATTGTACAGCGGATTCAGGGAACCGGTCTGCTGCCGGGACAGCCCAAGATTCTGGAATGTCTTTGGGAGCAGGACGGCGTCACGCCAAAGGAAATCGGGAGAAGCTGCGGGCTGGATAAATCGACGATCACCGGTCTGTTAAACAAAATGGAACAGCAGGAACTGATCTGCAAAAAGACCCAGCCTGAGGACCGGCGGTCGGTGAAAATCCATCTGACGGAACAGGGACGCCGTAAAGCGGCACAGATAAAGGAGATCTTTCATAGAGTGGATACCTTTGCCGCCCAGGATCTTTCAGCGGCGGAATATGATGAATTGATCCGTTTGCTGAATAAGATTCTGGATACCTATGAGAATAAGGAGGACGAGACATGAACAGATTACTGCAGCGGTATTTCTATTTCTTTCTGGGACTGGCCATCAATTCTTTTGGCATTGCTTTTATCACCAAAAGCGCCCTTGGCACCTCTCCCATTTCCAGTGTTCCCTACGTTTTCAGTATGTTTTTTGAAAAGATCAGTTTCGGCGGTTTTACGTTTATCCTTAACATGATCTTTATTCTGATTGAGATTGCCATTTTAAGAAAGGATTTCAAACCGGTTCAGTTCCTTCAGATAGCGGCCAATCTGCTGTTCAGCTGTTTTGTGGATCTGGGGATGTTCTGTCTGGGATGGTTTTCTCCCCAGACGATCCCGGCAAGGGGCGTCAGCCTTCTGATCGGCTGTATGATCCTGGCTGTGGGCATTTGCGTGGAGGTGGCTCCCAATGTGATCGTAGTTCCCGGGGAAGGGATTGTGCGAGCCATATCTTACGCCGGAAAGAAGGATTTCGGAAAAGTGAAGGTGTGCTTTGACGTCACGCTGATTGCCCGTATCCGCAGACTGGAGCAGCATCGTGACGGGCATGATTTAGCTGTTTCGGTGCATTAGAACGACCTGGTACAGGCGGGAAATCCGCCGTCCGTACCGCTCCATCAGAAGGGAGAGACGGGGGAAATCTTCCATGGTGCGCTTGTACCGGCCCAGTACCGGTTCCTTCTGACGCAGCGCCCGTTCCGGCTTCATATGCATCATCTGCTGGATCTCATTGAGAATATAATCGGTATACACCAGATAATTTTCCATCTGTGCCGCGTTGTGCAGATCTTTTCGTCTTGCGTTCATCACGAACAGCATCTGTTCCGCTTCTGAGACCATATACCAGGACAGGTCGATCAGTGTCCGGTAAAAAGTCTGCTCCTCTTTCGTCCCCGTCTTTGGAATATACTCCCGGATCTGATCATGTACCAGGTGAACGTGAATCTGTGCTTCACAGATGTCGCCGTAAGCCACCGGTTCTTTCAGATTGGCCATCAGCATCTTCAGATAGAGATGGTGCATGTGAAACAGCATCTGGATATTGTAACGGAACTGGCTTTGCAGGCTGGTGGGAAAACAGAATTGGTTTACCAGCAAAATCAGCAGAACCGCCGCCGCCACATAGAGAAGCCGCAGTTCCATGGCCAGGCTCTGGGGAAGCGCAAGCGTCGTCATGGTCAGAGCAAAACAGGTGACGAAAACCGCATGGATCCAGGTGCCGGGAGTCTCGGTGTACATCCCCACCACCATCAGTCCGGCCAGAATAAAATGGGCCGTGGTGCCGGTGAAGACGAAAAAGAGAAAATGCAGAATGATACATCCGGTGATGGTACCGGCCAGCCGGGTTTTCATCCGGTATGCGCTGTCCTCATACATGGGGCGAAGCAGGATGAAGGCGTTCAGCACCAGCCAGTAGCCGTGCTCTGCATTTGCCAGGCGGTCGTAGAGGAAGCCGATGGTCAGCACCAGACTAAGCCGCAGGGCAAACCGCATCTCAAAGGCGTCCGGTTTCAGACGGTCTTTCAGCTGATTCAGCGTCAGCGTCATATTGGTTTTCTTCCAGTCCCGCTGAGGTTTCTGCTCCTGAACGCGATTGAGGTTTTCCAGCAGGAGAAGAAAGGTCAGATAGAAGTTCTGGGCAAAGATATAGACCTCTTCTTCTCTTCTCTCGGATGCGGCCAGCAGCTTGCGGCCCTCCGTCATCAGAATGATCCGATGGGACGAACTTCGCAGGTCACAGTTTCCCGCCTGCTTCATAAATTCGGCCGTCTCCTGTAAAAAAGCTGCCGTCTCATCATCCGGCTCTTCCCGACGGTGATCGGGATTTCCCAGAAAATACACCGCCCGCTGAAAGAGCAAAGCCGACAGATACTTTATTTTTCCGGCGCCGGTCACCATATAAGTGATGCCGCCGCTTTGGTAGGCTTCCTTGTACAAAGTCTGCAAAAGATCCATCAGTTCTTTTAGATGGGAATCGATTTTTCTGTCGTTTAGTTCGTCCTGAACCGCTGCGGCCAGCAGCATCAGTCCCTTTTTCACGGCGTGGTAATCCTGCGCTTTTTTACGGCGGAAGTTATATAATTCATAGGCAGCCGTCAAAACGATAAGGCTGTAGGCCATCACCGCCGTCTGAACGAAGATTTCCCCTTCTTCCAGCGGCCGAAGCTGCAGGAAAACGAAGCACATGGCTCCGGCAAAATATCCCAGCTGATTGAATTGGGAGGATTGCAAAAATACGAGGATAAAAGGAACCGTCAGGTTCAGTATGATGCATAAAGGAATATTGACCGTGGCCAGAAAGGCAAGATACATCAGCACAAAGCAGGTGATGGCGATGACCGCCAGACTTTTTACCGTGTGCTGTTTTTTATGATTGATCTTGAAATAAACCGTGATAATAGATACGGTCATGACGTAATGAACGCCAAAAAGAAAAACGACCGTATAAAAAAGAAACAGATAAAAGAGGATAACCGGAAGGCCCGTCAGAAACTTTTTCCTGGTTTCTGACAGACCGTTTTTCATCTTCTGATACAAGCGCCCACCCTCTTTTCTGCTGTTTCTCATCTGTTTTTATTATAGCGCATTGTAAATAGTTTGTAAAATTTATTTTACTATTCAGGAGCGGTGTTCCAGTTCGGAGGTGATGTCTTCCCAGGTGACGCCCTTTTCCGCCATCAGCACCATCACATGATACAGGAAATCGGAAATTTCGTATTTAATTTCTTCCCGATCGGGATTTTTGGCGGCGATGACGATTTCCGTACACTCTTCTCCCACTTTTTTCAAAATTTTGTCGATTCCCTTGTCAAACAGATAATTGGTGTAGGAACCGTCTTTGGGATGGATCTTCCGGTCCAGAATGACGTTATAAACATTCTGGAATACATGAAGAGGGTTGGAATCTTTATACTCTTTTCTGACCAGTTCCGTAAAGAAACAAGAACGGTTTCCTGTGTGACAGGCTGCGCCCACCTGGGATACTTTTGCCAGGATGGTGTCTTTGTCACAGTCGATGGAAAGGGATTTCACATACTGTACGTGTCCGCTGGTCATACCCTTGGTCCACAGCTCATTGCGGCTGCGGCTGTAGTAGGTCATCTTGCCGGTTTCCAGGGTGGTGTTAAAGGCTTCTTCGTTCATATATGCCACCATCAGTACTTCATCGGTTTTGTAATCCTGTACTACCACCGGAACCATGTCGTCGCTGTTCTTTTTAAACTCCGACCAGGGGATGCTGCTCTCCAGAGTGTTTACGGCAATGCCCTTTTCCTTCAGCGTGGTTTTCAGCTGCATCAACTGCGTGTCCAGGGCGCTGACCCATGCCCCGGTGACGCCGTCTGCACCGTCGCTTTCCAGCACGGCGGTCACCTGCTCTTCGTCCATGCGGTCGCAGAGCAGCAGGATGGGAATGTCAGAGAGCCTGCGCACTTCTTCCTGAAGGATTTCTTTTAAACAGATTACCAGGCTGGCATAGGTTTCGATGTCCTGCTGATGAGCGGAAAATTCTTCTTTCTTTGCCACGCAGACGGCGATCTTTTCTTTGCCGAACTTTTTGGAGACTTCTTCCAGCAGCTGTATGTTGGATTCTTTGCTGAAATTAAGCACGGCTCTGGCGCATCCGGCGTAAATCAGTTTTTTTACGTCTTCCATCCGTTTGATATTTCCGGCCGCTGTCACCGGTACTTCAGACACGGAACAGATCTGTTTGATATTGGCGATGGCCTCCTCATGAGACGGATCATCACCGGATAAATCAAATACGAGAAGCTCATCTGCTCCGTTATCGCTGTAAAAACCGGCCAGTTCCTGTACATCTTTGCATTCGAATACGTTGCGTTCTTTAAAGCCGGCCACGGCCTGACCGGAAAAAAGATAAATACAGGGAACGATACTTTTTTTCTTCATCTGTCATTCCTCCCTTACAGTGTTCCTTTTGTGGACAGGACATCGGTGATGCGCGGATCATAGGATACCGCTTCATCCAGTGCCTTGGAAAACGCTTTAAACATTGCCTCGATGATATGATGGGTATTGGAGCCGTCCAGCACTTTAAGGTGCAGGTTCATGGCGGCGCTGTAGGAAACAGCATAGAAAAACTCATGGATCATTTCCGTATCCAGGTCTCCCACCCGCTCCTGGGAGAATTCATAATCCAGGGAAAGCCAGGGACGTCCGCCCAGATCGACGGCACACAGTACCAGCGCTTCATCCATGGGCAAAATCCGGCTTCCATAGCGCCGGATGCCCTTTTTATCTCCCACAGCTTCGGCAATGGCCCGTCCCAGTACGATTCCCGTGTCTTCCACCGTATGGTGGCAGTCCACCTTAAGATCGCCGGCGACGTCTAAGTTCAGATCAAACAGGCCGTGACGGGTGAATCCGTCCAGCATATGGTCGAAGAAACCGATGCCGGTATCAATCTTTGCTTTTCCGCTGCCGTCCAGATTGAACTCCATGGCGATCTGCGTTTCCTTTGTATTTCGTGTAATTCTGGCTGTTCTCATAATACTCTCCCCTTACTTATCTTCTTCAAAACGCACCTGGATGGAATTGGCATGGGCGGTCAGTCCTTCCGCCTGTGCAAAATGGATGATATCCTGATGGATTTCCTCCAGGGCTTCCCGGGAATAATAGATCACACTGGATTTTTTTACAAAATCATCCACCGACAGAGGGGAGAAAAATTTAGCCGTTCCATTGGTGGGCAGGATATGGTTGGGGCCGGCGAAATAATCGCCCAGCGGTTCGCTGCTGTACTCTCCGATGAAAATGGCTCCTGCATTGCGGATTTTCGTCATGATTTCAAAGGGATCTTTCATTACGATTTCCAGATGCTCTGAGGCGATTTCATTGGCTGCCTCCACGGCCTGTTCCACGCAGTCCGCTACCAGGATCCTTCCAAACTGATCCAGGGATTTTTCGATAATTTCCCGCCGGGAAAGGGTCTGGACGAACTGATCCACTTCTTTGCTGACTTTTTCTGCCAGAGTCTGGCTGGTGGTGATCAAAATGGCGCAGGCCAGTTCATCGTGTTCTGCCTGTGACAGAAGATCCGCGGCCACGTAGCGGGGATTGGCGGTTTCATCGGCCAGCACCAGAATCTCGCTGGGGCCGGCGATGGAATCGATGCTGACATGACCGTACACTGCTTTTTTTGCCAGGGCGACATAAATATTGCCCGGCCCTACGATCTTATCCACCTTGGGAATGGAAGCGGTGCCGTAAGCCATCGCTGCAATAGCCTGAGCGCCGCCGATCCTATAGATCTCGTCCACACCGGCTTCGCTGGCGGCTGCCAGCACCACGGGGTTAACTTTTCCGTCTTTCCCGCAGGGCGTGGTCATGATAATCTTTTTCACACCTGCCACTTTTGCGGGCACGACGTTCATCAGAACCGAAGAAGGATAGGCGGCTTTTCCGCCCGGCACGTAAACGCCCGCAGTGGCCAGAGGGGTGAATTTCTGGCCCAGAAGCGTCCCCTTTTCGCTGGAATCGAACCAGCTGTTTCTCTTTTGCTTTTCATGATAGCTGCGGATGTTGATCAGCGCTTTGCGGATGACAGCCAGAAGCTTCTGATCAACCAGACGGCAGGCCTCCTGGATTTCTTCCGGTGTCACCCGCACGCTGCTTTCGTTAAGTTCTACATGATCGAAAGCCTTTGTATATTCAAATACCGCCTCGTCGCCCCGCGTCTGCACATTCTGCAGGATGTCTTTTACTTTATTTTCATAGTCCCCGTACTGGGAAGGGGAACGTTTCAGCATGTTCTCCAGTAAATTTCTGGTTCCTTCTTCTGTAAGATTGACAATTTTCATGATTTATCCACCATTCCTTTTGCACGCATTATTTTTCTGTGATGACTGCTCTTAAATCCCGGATCAGTCTGGTGATCCGTTCATTCTCCATCTTCATACTGACCTGGTTGACCACCATCCGTGCGGAAAGGGGGCATACTTCTTCCAGGACCTTCAGTCCGTTCTCCTTCAAGGTGGAACCGGTCTCCACGATATCCACGATCACTTCGGAAAGTCCCACGATGGGGGCCAGCTCGATGGAGCCGTTCAGTTTGATGATTTCCACGGTCTGATGCTTCTTATTATGAAAATAATCCCGGGCAATATTGGGGTACTTGGTAGCCACGCGGATCAGCTGGTTATGTTTCAGCAGTTCTGCGGCGGATTCCGGTCCGCAGACGCACATGCGGCATTTTCCAAATCCAAGATCCATCACCTCATAAAGCTTGCGGCCTTCTTCCAGGATCGTGTCCCGGCCCACGATGCCGATGTCTGCGGCGCCGTATTCCACATAGGTGGGTACGTCAGGCCCTTTGGACAAAAAGAACCGCAGTTTCAGATCTTCATTGACAAAGATCAGTTTCCGGGAATCCTTGTCTTTCATCTCCTCGCAGGTAATTCCGATTTTTTCAAAGAGCTCCAGTGTGGTCTTTGCAAGTCGTCCTTTTCCCAGGGCAAAGGTCAGGTATCTCATTGGTCTGTCTTCCTCTCTATCGTTGTAATCTTATCATTTTCATCTACCAGCAGGATACTGTGGTAATGATTTTTTTCTCCGTATTCGATATACTGCTCCCGTGACCGGATAGTATCCATCGCCATGCAGGTGACAGGAATGTGCAGGGCTCTTTTTTCCCTGGCAAGCTGTAGAGCGCAGGCGCGTGCCTTTGGCTCAAAAAGAATCAAAGCGCTGCGGTTTTCAATGTCTGTGGAAATATTCTGCCGTTCCAGCGCGTTCATCACCTGCTCCATCACCAGCGCGAAGCCGATGGCGGGAGCCGGACGCAGGAAATGTCCCATCAGGCTGTCATACCGTCCCCCCTTGACCAGAGGGGAACCGGACCCGTAGGTGTATCCCTGAAAAATAATACCGGTATAGTACTTATATTTACTCAGCATGCCAAGATCAAAGGAGACATAGCGGTCCGCGCCGTACAGTTTCAGAATCTCATAGATCTGCTCCAGACGCCGTACTGCAGCAAGGGCGCGCGGGTTATCCGTCAGTTCTTTTGCCTCCTGCAGGATATCGGATGAGCCGAACAGCTGGGGAAGGCGAAGAAAGGCCTGCTCCAGCCTGGAAGGTAATTTCTGGCTGGCAATCAGTTCCTCCACACCGAAATGATTTTTGTTGGAGATCAGTTCGCGCAGTTCCATCACCGTCTCTTCTGACATATGAGCTTCTTCAATCAGCGATTTGAAAAAATCCACCTGGCCTACGCTGATCTGAAATTCGCTCAGTCCGGTTTTTTTCAGCATCTCCACCGTCATGGTAAGAATTTCCGCATCCGCGTCGATGGAATCGTCTCCGATCAGTTCCACGCCCATCTCGGTGGATTCCTTCAGACGGCCCTGATAGCTGCTGTTGTTGATAAAAGTACTTCCCTGATAGCAAAGACGTACGGGAAACCCGTCTTCCAGAAAATACTTGGCCGCTGCCCGGGCTACGGAAGGCGTAAAGTCCGGCCGGAGCACCAGGGTATTTCCCTCCCGGTCAAAAAATTTATAAAGATCTTTGGAAGGGGTCGTCCCCACCTCCCGGCTGAATACATCGAAATATTCAAAGGTGGGCGTCTCAATGTCGCAGTACCCGTAACTGTGAACCACATCCTTTAGTTCCCTGGTCAGGAACTGTTTCCGCTGGCATTCGCCGTTATATACATCACGCACGCCCTCCGGTGTGTGAAACATTCTTTGTATCATACTGCTGTCCTCCTGCTGTACTTTAATACTTTAGTGTGCTACCATGGTAACAAATTACCATACGAATCTTTTCGATTATACGAAATTCTGACAGAAATGTCAATCCCTGGACAGAATGTCCTTTTGCAGTCCGTCCAGATAGGGTACGAGAAAACCGTTTTTGTTGCACAGGATATAGTCCGGATCCAGTTCATCATGGGAAAACCGTTTTCGTCCTCCCTGCTGCGCCCGGGTAAAGAATTCCTGAATACGGCTGTATTTCAGATAATAAAATTCATTTCTTGCTGTGAAAAACAGAATCAGGAAGGCGATCCCTCCCTGACGCTCAAATTCGCCCATGAAATCCATCTGATGGGGATGGATGTTTGCCAGGGGAAAGGTATCGGTGTTGCACTCTTTGGCATCGAAGCAGACAGGGAAACCCTGCACTGCTCCGATATAGTCCACGGTGCTTTTTTTCTCAAAATAAGCCAGCGTAATGTGGCGGTGTTCTTTATCGATCTTGATGGGGGTGATGGGGGTGGGCACTTTCTGGATCAGCGCCAGGCCCTTTTCCCGATACTGTTCGTTGGTCCGGTTGATCAGATCCTCCAGTGTGGATCCGCGAAGGCCTCTGGAATTCCATGTTGCCATATAATGTCAAGTCTCCTATTTGATAAATCCGATTTTATTAAAGGGATAGTAGCGCAGCACAGCCTTTCCCAAAATCTTGTCCCGGGCGACATAGGTGTTGTTCCAGAATCGGGAATCCTTGGACCAGTTCCGGTTGTCGCCCAATACGAAATAATGATCCTCGGGAACTTCGTAGGGGCCGAAATCTCCTTCCATCGGTTCCGGGATAAAGCTGTCGTCCAAAGGTTCTTTGTTGTCATTGATATAGACCTTGCCGTCCCGGATGGTTACCGTCTCGCCGGGCAGTCCGATCACCCGTTTGATGAATAATTTTGATTCATTGTCCGGATATTTGAAAATGATGATATCATACCGTTCCGGTCCGTGATTGAGATAAGCCAGCCGGTTGCCGAAGATCTGGTCGCCGGTCATGATGGTATTTTCCATGGATTCGGACGGTATCTTGGCATTGATGATGATAAAATTATTGACGATCAAAACGAATACAACCACAAAGAGGATCATTTTTACATAATCCCATACTTCACTCCACAATGTTTTCATAATAGATCCACTCCTCCAAGTTGTTCACCCTGCAGTATCCGTTCAAACAGCTTTGGCGGCGGCGCCGTCACCGTTTTTTCGCTCAGGCCCTCAAAGGGTGTTTCCAGCAGCGGAAACGAAAGCTTCCAGCTGTGAAGCAGCTGATACTGCAGGCCGTACTTCTTACAAACAGGTTCATTCAGCCCTCTGGAGCCGTATTTGCCATCCCCGACGATGCTGTGTCCCTCCGATGCCAGATGACTGCGGATCTGGTGTGTCTTTCCCGTCGTCAGCAGCACCTTTAGAAGGGTGAACTTTCCGTTGGTGCACAGCGGTTCGTAGGAGGTTTCGATATAAGAAGTACCGGGCAGCTGCGTTTGGTACACCTCTACTTTATTACATTTTTCATTTTTATGCAAATATCCCCGGATAGTCTGCCCTTTTTCCACCCGTCCGTGTACCAGACAAAGATAATATTTATGTACCCTGCGTTCTTTTAAAAGCGCGGACATTTCCTGCAGGCCGGTTACGGTTTTTCCAGCCAGCACAAGACCGCTGGTGTTGCGGTCCAGCCGGTTGCAGATGCCGGGGCGAAAAGTAAAAAGGGTATCTTCCGTCAGCCTGTTTTCATGAATCAGGTAGCCGATGACGTATTCGTTCAAAGAAATGTCCTCCGGTTTTGCTTTCTGAGAAAGCATGCCGGATGGTTTGTTGACGATCAGAACGTGCTCGTCTTCGTAGATCACATCCAGTCTGCGGTAGGGGAAGGTACGCGCTTTGCGGGAAAATTTTTCGATGGTATCGTCGGAAAGGAACAGTTTGATTTCATCGCCGACCGCGATTTTTTCACTGCCGTCCGATTTTTTTCCGTTCAGTACGATGTTTTTTTTCCGCAGCATCCGGTAAAGAAAACTTTTGGGAGCTTGACTGAGATATTTCTGCAGAAATTTATCCAGACGCTGCCCGGATTGTTCCTTTGTCACCGATAAAGTTCGCATGATTACCTCCCTGTTTTCTTTTTATGAACGTTGCGTATGGTTTTCTTTTTAAATGGCCTGGCTGGTTTTTCGGGAGATGGCCTGTCCTGTGTCCCTTTCTTTTCCGGCCGCAGCAGACAGTTTTTGCCGTAACCGATCAGGTCTTCCCTTCCCGCTTTTTTCAGCGCTTCCCTTACCAGCGCGCGGTTTTCAGGGAGGCGGTACTGCAGCAGAGCCCGCTGCATGGCTTTTTCATGATGGGTTTTCGGTACGTATACCGGTTTCATGGTTCGCGGATCCAGGCCGGTGTAGTACATACAGGTGGAGATGGTGGAAGGGGTCGGATAAAAATCCTGTACCTGCTCCGGCATATATCCCAGATCGCGGACGTACTCCGCCAGCTGGACGGCGTCTTTTAAGGTGCATCCCGGGTGGGAAGACATGAAATAGGGCACCGCGTACTGCTGCAGATGATATTCCTGATTATATTTTGAAAATTTCTTCAGAAACCGCTGGTATACTTCGTGGCGCGGCTTTCCCATGCAATCCAGCACCGGATCGGATACGTGCTCCGGAGCTACCCGAAGCTGGCCGCTGATGTGATGCTGGATCAACTCCTTTAAAAAGTCATCCTTCTCTTCTGCCAGCACGTAATCGAAACGGATACCGGAACGGATAAAGACTTTTTTCACCTTCGGAAGACTGCGCAGCCGGCGAAGAAGGAGGATATAATCGCTGTGGTCCGGATCCAGGTTCCGGCAGGGACGGGGCCACAGGCATTGACGGTTCTGGCAGACGCCCTTTTCCATCTGTTTCCCGCAGGATGGATGGCGAAAATCTGCGGTGGGGCCGCCCACATCATGGATATATCCTTTAAACTGCGGGTCTTTGGTGAAGGCTTTCGCTTCCTGAAGCAAAGATTCCTGGCTGCGTACCTGCACAATTCGTCCCTGATGAAAAGTCAGGGCACAGAAGCTGCATCCGCCGAAACAGCCGCGGCTGCTGGTCAGACTGAATTTCACTTCCGTAAGAGCCGGGACGCCTCCAAGAGAATCATAGGAAGGATGGGCTTTCCCCATATAGGGCAAACCGTAGATGTCATCCATTTCCATGGCGGTTAAAGGTTTGGCCGGCGGGTTCTGAACCACATAGCCGCGGCTGCCGTAGTATTCCGCCAGCGGGCGGGAAGAAAAAGGATCTGTATTCTGGTATTGCAGATAAAAACTTCGGGCGTAAGCTGTTTTATCATGACAGATTTCGTCAAAATCCGGCAGCCTGAGGATATGATCCTGTTCCAAAAGCCGGGAAGCGCGGTATACGGTGCCGGGCACATAGGTGATTTCGGAAACGGGAATGCCGCTATCCAGCGCTTCTGCAATCTGCACGATCGAATGCTCGCCCATACCGTAGGAAATGATATCCGCGCCGGAATCCAGCAGTACGGAGCGCTTTACCTGATCAGACCAGTAATCGTAATGGCCCAGCCTTCGCAGACTGGCCTCGATGCCGCCCAGGATCACCGGCGTATGGCGATAAGTCCGGCGGATCAGGTTTCCGTATACGACCACCGCGTGATCCGGCCGCAGCCCGGTCTGTCCGCCTGGAGAGTAAGCGTCTTTTTTTCGCCGTTTCTTGTTGACAGTATAGTGATTGACCATGGAATCCATGTTTCCGGAAGAAACGATAAAAGCCAGACGGGGTTCCCCGAAAACATTGATGCTTTCAGGATCTCTCCAGTCCGGCTGGGCGATAAATCCCACAGAATAGCCGCGGCTTTCCAGCAGCCGGGTGATGATGGCGCTGCCAAAGGAGGAGTGATCCACGTAGGCGTCGCCGCAGATATAGACGAAATCCGGCTGGGTGATATTTCTGGCTTCCAATTCTTTTTTCGTAACCGGTAAAAAACTCATAGTGCTTTCAGCCTTTCTGTTTCTTCGGGTGTCAGGGGACGGGCTTCCCCTTCCTTTAATGTTTCGTCCAGCTTAAGATTTCCCATGGAAAGTCGTTTCAGAAAAAGGACTTCCTTTTCTACAGCCTGAAACATCCGTTTGATCTGGTGGTATCTGCCTTCCCGGATTTTGATCCGGACGCGGGAAATCTCGCCGCTTTCCAGTATGGTAAGATTTGCCGGAAGGCAGGGCTTGTCATCGCCGATATCCACGCCGGCGGCAAAGGCGTCCACATCCTGACCGGTCACCCGGCCTTTTATAGCTGCCTCATACACCTTGTCCACATGGCGTCCCGGTGAAAGCAGGCGATGAGCCAGTTCTCCGTCGTTGGTGATCAGAAGAAGACCGACCGTATCCTTATCCAGACGTCCCACGGGAAAAAGATCGTTCCGCTTTGCATCTTTCAGCAAATCCAGTACGGTTTTTTCACGGGTATCCTTTGTGGCGGAAACGACGCCGGCCGGTTTGTTCATCATATAATATTCCGTCTGCACATAGCAAATCTGCTGTCCCCGGACGGTTATGCAGTCACTGCCGGCCAAAACCTGAATCTCTGGCCGCAGTACGGTCTGTCCGTTGACGGTCACCTGTCTTTGACGGATCAAATTTTTCACCTGGGAACGGCTTCCCACCTGCATTTCTGCCAGATACCGGTCCAGGCGGATGGTTTTTCTTTTCTTTTTCTCTTCCATTACTGCCATCTCCAGCCACTGTAGAATTTGTTTTTTAACATGGTACCCTGTACCTTTCCCCAGCCTAGGGGATACGTTTCCAGACAGACCAGATTCCATCCGTTTTCCAGACGAAGATCTGACAGATCCAGCGTCTCTCCTTTTAGATACCGAATGATCCGCGGATCATTTGGGGACAGGTTCACGGTGCGGGGAAAGGAATCCCCTTTCAGATACATGGCCAGAGCCTGGGAAGGTTCGAAACGATCCCTTTTCATGGTTCCCGCCAGAAGCCCCGTCCGCAGATAACGGATCTGCTTTTGGGGAAGAAAGCTGTCCGGAAAACCGTAGATCTGCTCTCCCATCTGCTGCCAGTGAAATTCGGTTTTCCAGGATATCTGTCCTAAAAAATCTTCGGCATCTTTGGGAAGAGGACTTTCTTTCCGGCGATGTTCCGTGACCGGCGGCCGGCTGTCTGCATCGGGCGATTTTTTCAGCAGAGCCAGGAAATGGCCTTCCGCCGGCATTTTCCCCGGGAAAATCCGCACGCAGGATAAAAGCGGCGGCTGACCCGGCGAAAACCCCTCGTAGGGACGGATATCTGCCAGAGACAGCTGCGGATGCTGTTTTAAAATCCAGTCGACATTTTCTTCATTTTCTTTCGATGAAAAGGTACAGGTGGAATAAAGCATCATCCCGCCCGGCCGCAGCATTTCGTACCCTCGCTGCAGCAGTTCCCTTTGGATGGGATAGTAGTATTCCGGTCCTCTTTTTTTCCAGTCCTGTATCATGTGAGGATCCCGGTGAAACATCCCTTCGCCGGAACAGGGGGCGTCGATGAGAATCTTGTCGAAATACCGGGGATAGCAGGATGCCAGTTTAGCCGGAGATTCGCTCATGACGCAGATGTTGGCCGCACCGAACAGTTCCAGATTTTTCAATAATGCTTTCGCGCGGCTGTTGCTGATATCGTTGGCATAAAGCATACCTGTCTGGTTCAAAGCACAAGCCAGTTTGGTAGCTTTCCCTCCGGGGGCGGCGCACAGATCCAGTACGTTCTCTCCTTTGCCAACAGGAAGGCGGTCTGCCGGCGTCATGGCGCTGGGCTCCTGGAGGTAGTAAAGTCCCGCCTGATACCAGGGCGACCTGGCGGGCCGTTCTTTGTCAAGGCAGAAAAAACCGTCGCTGATCCAGGGGACGGGCTCCAGGGTAAGGGCAGCTTTTTTTTTCAGATCCTGCGGACTTATTTTCAGCGTGTTTGTCCTCAGTCCGCTGCGAACAGGATCCTGCAGACTTTTTATGTAGTCTTCATAGCGATAGTCCCTGCGGTTTTTCAGCAATTTTTTCATTTCCAGCAGGTAGTTTTCCGGCAGACGTTCTTTCATAGGTGTTATCCTTCCAGTGAATCCATGGTTACCGCTTGAGCACGGTAACCTTCGGATATGATGTCAAGTTCCCGGTGGAACCGTTTCAGCTGCTGCAGATCGTTGGTTGCATAAATCCGGTAAAATTCATCCTGGATTTTGATGGCTTCCCGCTGACTGGACAGACGGAACAGATTCTCAATATTATTCAGAATGTCCGCCACCAGATTCATCTGCAGCTGCGAGGAATTCTGCGCGTCCATAATCTCGCTGCGCACGGAAGACATTTCGTTGTCCAGGGCAATGATAGCGTTGGCCGCATTGCTCAGACGGATGCGGATATGTTCCGGAATTTTGGATTTATATTTGTACTGCAGGGAATGCTCGATGGTTGCCCAGAAATCCATAGCCATGGTGCGGATCTGGATTTCCGCCTGGATCCGTTTGGGGCCGTTTAAGGTTTCCACCACATAATAAATGATCATGTGAAAACTGCGGTAGCCGCTTTCTTTCTGATGGGCAATGTAATCCTTCTCATATTTTACGGTCAGGTCGCTGCGGGAGCGGATGATCTGCGCTACCCGCCCGATGTCTTCCACAAACTGACAGATGATCCGAATACCTGCAATATCTTCCAGCTGCTCCTCCAGCTGTTCGATGGCGATCTGCTTTTTCTGCATTTTTTCCAGGATGCTGGTTACGCTTTTTACTCTTCCCGATACGCTCTCAATGGGAGAGTAAAGGTTTTTCACTTTATGCTCCCGGATCAGATGATTAAATTTATCCGTTAGTTCTTTTACGGCCAGCTCATAGGGATTCAGGATTTCCCTCCATAACTGTATTTCCATGAAATCTCTCTCCTTTATTTTTTAACTTCATCCATCATTCAATATATGAAAAAATTTCCGTTTTAGAACTTCGTTTTCATATTTTCCAGCAGGGCAAGGAGAAATTCCCACATACGTTTCGTGGATGAAATACAAAGCCGCTCTCTGGGACTGTGTATATCCAGAATATCCGGGCCGAGAGAAATACAGTCAAGATGGGGGGCTTTGTCTTTCAAAAGACCGCATTCCAGACCGGCGTGGATGGTGACAACCTGCAGCGGTTTTTGGAACATTTCCTGATAAACGCGGCAGGCCAGATCACGCAGCGGCGAGTGTTCTTCGTATTCCCAGGCCGGATAACCGGCGTTTTTCACATACTCTCCTCCCAGAAATTCTGTCAGGTACCCGATCTGACCGCCCAGATATTCTTTGGCGCTTTCCAGAGAACTGCGGATGCTGGTAAGGGCAAAAAATTCTTCTTCATCCAAAGAGACGACGGCCGCATTGGCTGAGGTTTCCGGCATGTTCGAAACGGTACCGCTCATCTTGATGACGCCGTGGGGCTGATGAGTCAGGAAAAAGATGACTTTTTCCATGCTGACCGGATGAAGAGCGGATACTTCCTGTTCTCCCAGGTCGGTACACTGTACCGTAACACCGTCGTCCTCCCCGGCATATTCCCGGCGAAGAGTGTCCTGAAAGTTTTTTACGGCGGCAGTAAAGTCATCCTTTGTATCGGAGTCAAGAGCGATTACAGCGGTTGCTCCTGCGGCGATGACATTGTGTTTTTGCCCGCCCTTTAAGGAAACTAAAAGGCAGGGGAACTTTTCCTTTAGTTCAAAGAGGAACCGTCCCATCAGTTTATTGGCATTGGCTCTCGGTTTGCTGATTTCCTGTCCGGAATGACCGCCTTTCAGACCCGACAGCGTCACGTTAAAGCAGCGGGCAGTCGTATCGGTATAACGGACAGGAATATGGGTTTCCACGTTTATACCACCGGCACAGCCGCATAGGAGAAATCCTTCTTCCTCAGAATCCAGATTGATGAGATACTTTCCGCGGATCATGGATGGATCCAGATTTTCTGCTCCCGTAAGAGCTACCTCTTCGTTGGAGGTAAGGAGGACTTCCAGGGGCGGGTGAGGCAGGCTGTCATCCTCCAATATCGCCAGCGCGTAGGCGATGGCGATTCCGTCGTCTGCTCCAAGAGTGGTATGATCCGCCAGCACGTAATCATCCTTTATGCGCAGGCAAATCCCGTCATTTTGAAAATCATGATGCCAGTCCTCTTCCTGTTCTGCTACCATGTCCGTATGTCCTTGCAGAATCACGGCAGGAAGTTCTTCGTATCCCGGGGATGCTTTCTTGAAAATAGCAATATTGTCATACTCGTCCCGCTGACAGGAAAGCTGATGGGCGGCAGCAAAATTTTCCAGATAAGAGGCGATCTCTCCGGTATGCCAGGAGGCGCGGGGAATTTTGCTGATTTCCTCAAAATAATAAAAAACCCGTTCCGGTTTTAACGTTTCCAACATAAGTCTGACCACTCCCTTTCTTACATGGATTTCATTGTGTCATAGATAAAATAAAAAATCAAGGCATATATATGAAGAAAAAGATACCGGACATAAAGTATTTGAAACGCATCGTTTTTTTCTCGCTAATTTTTCTTACAATTTTCTATATGCTGCTGTCTCCGGCCAGCGCTCTGCAAAATTCAGCCGACGGTATTCGTCTCTGGTTTCATACCCTGCTTCCAGCGCTGCTCCCTTTTCTGATCCTGTCAGGGATCCTGACATCCTCCGGCGTCCCGGCAAAGGTGTTTGGCCTTCTTCCTGTCAGGACAGTCAATCCGCTGGGATTATCTTGCGATGGCATGTACGCTTTCGCATTGGGCCTTTTTTGCGGCTATCCCATGGGAGCAAAACTGGCGGCAGATCTTTGGCGAAGCGGGAGAATTTCCAAAAGAGAAGCACAGTATCTTGTGATGACGGCCAATAATCCAGGCCCGGTGTTCGTATCGGGCTACCTCTTGCATCAGCTTTTACAGGCGGATCATCTGAAAGCGGCTGCCTTCACACTTCTTTACACTTCCCTGCTGCTTTGCTGTCTTCTCTTTCGGCCGGTATGCGCACGCCTTTATCCGGCCGATGCCTCAGAGCCTTCCACAAAAAAAGAGGTATCGGAAGTTCCCTTGCCGGAACTTTTGGATACCTCTATCATGAACGGCTTTGAAACAGTTACAAAATTGGGAGGATATATTCTGCTTTTTTCTCTGCTTTCAGGTATTCTGGAACAGATCCTTCCTCCCTCCGGCTGCATCGGCAGCCTGATTATGGCAGTGAATGAGCTGACCAGCGGCTCCGCCAGGATCGCGAAGCTTCCATGGGAATTCTCCATGCGCTTTTCGGTCATCCTGGGAGCTGCATCCTTCGGAGGAATATCCTGCATGTTTCAGACTTCCAGTATGATACGGGGCACCGGCCTGTCGCTCGGTATGTACGCTCTGGCGAAAACCGTCAATGGACTGCTGACTTTTGTTCTCTGCCGATTATTATTCTTCTTCGTCCTCTAAGGCCTCCAGCTCTTCCACGGTATCGATCTCCGGTGTGGAGGGCTGTACACCCAGCTCACTGCGGTTTTTTGTCACAACGTCATAGCAGCTTTGCAGTGAAGTAATAAAGTTTTTGTATTTTTCGCCTGCATCCTGCAGCGTATTTCCCATAATCTGGCTTAAATTGGCCAGCATGTCGTCGGTGTAGGAAATGGCGCTCATCCGAATATTATTGGCGTCTGTGGTAGCAGAATCCAGAATTTCCTGAGCCTGTTTGTTGGCTTTGGAGATGGTATCGTTGGCCTGGGCGTAAGCCTGCTGCATCACTTCATGCTGGCTTACCAGTTCCTGTGCTTTCGCCTGGGCGTCGGCGATGATTCCGTCTGCTTTTGACTGGGCGTCTGCCAGAATAGCGTCTTTATTGCTGATGATTTTCTGGTATCTTTTTACTTCGTCCGGCGTTTTCATCCGCAGTTCACGAAGCATCTCTTCCAGTTCCTCTTTATTTACGACAATTTTAGTCGTGGACAGAGGCTGATACTTACAGCTGTCCACATATTCTTCAATTTCTTCGATAATCTGTTCAATTCTGCTGCTCATAGATACACTCTCCTCTTTGTATTTTTATTGATTCAGCTTTTCGTGAATCCGTTCCACTACGTAAGACGGGACAAATTTTGTAATATCTCCGCCGAAAACGGCCACTTCTTTTACTGTCGTGGAACTTAAGTAGGCGCATTCCAGGCTGGTGGTCAGAAACATGGTATCCACATCCGGCGCCAGTACCCGGTTTGTCTGTGCCATCTGAAGTTCATAATCGAAATCCGTGACGGCCCGCAGTCCCCGGACGATCACGTTAGCTTGATTCTTTCTTGCAAATTCTATGGAAAGTCCGGAAAAGGCTTTCACCTGAATATTTGGTATGGCTTTCGTTACTTCAGTCAATATATTAACACGTTCTTCGACAGAAAACAACGGACTTTTTGCAGAATTCGTCAGCACCCCTACGATTACAATATCAAATAGTTTTGATGCCCGTGTAATCACATCCAGGTGTCCGTTTGTCACCGGGTCGAAGGTACCCGGATACACTGCTGTTTTCATATGTATAATCCGCCTTTCAATCCTTTTTGATCATTTGTTTTCCTTTATTTTTAAAAACAAATGCCTGTTCGTCTTATAAATTTTATCTTTTATGATGGAGTAGGGCAAATCATCCAGCCATGAAAAATCTGTAGTCAGCGCTGCTTCAACGATGATCACACAGTTTTTTTCCGGGAGATTTGAATCGGCTAAAAAAGTAAGGATCTCCTTTTCTGTACCGGCCTGATAAGGTGGATCCATAAAAATGCAGGAAAACGTTTCCTGTCCGTTCAGTTCCTTTAAGGCATTCATCACATCGGCAGCAAGGATGCGGGAGTTCTCCTCCAATCGTGTCTTTTTTAAATTCTCCCGGATACAGGAAACGGCTGCCCTGCCTCGTTCCACAAAAACGCACCGGAGCGCGCCGCGGCTTAGGGCTTCGATGCCGATAGCTCCGCTTCCGGCAAACAGATCCAGGAAACGGCTGCCGGGAATCCAGGGCTGAAGCATATTAAACAAGGTTTCTTTGACACGATCCGTAGTAGGTCTGGTCTGCATTCCCTTTGGAGCAACCAGAGGTATGCTCCTGGCTTTTCCGGCGATTACTCTCATAAATCCTCTTTCAGCTGCTCTCTCCAGTCAAGATCTCCTCTTGCAAGTCCGAGGATCAGGCATTCTGCCGTAGCGATATTGGTTGCCACCGGGATATTGTACTGGTCACAGCATCTGGAAATTGCCTGGATGTCAGGTTCCTTTGGCGAAATCATCACCGGATTGTAGAACAGGATCACGAGATCCATGTCGCCCCGTTCGATCATTTCGGTAAACTGTTTGTCTCCGCCCACGGAGCCGGCCAGAAATTTATGCACGTGAAGGCTGGTTACTTCTTCGATCCTTCTGCCTGTTGTTCCGGTGGCGTAAACTTCATGTTTGGACAGGATTCCTTTGTATGCAATGCAAAAATCTTCGATTAAGCTTTTTTTACTGTTATGTGCGATTATTCCAACGTTCATTTTACAGCCCCTTTAGCATATTATAAAAGCATTATAACAAATAACTAAATAAACTGCAAATATTTTTCGCAAATTATACATCTCTCATAAATTCTGCAGAAAATGTCATTATATGCAGAAACTTCTAGAGTATTATCCCGCTATCTTCACATACTACCATCGTAACCGAAAACAACATCATTTCCAAGGAGGAAAAATTATGGCAAATCGTTCTTCTAATACTGCTGCAGTACCCGAGGCGAAAGGCGCACTGGACCGTTTCAAATTTGAAGTGGCCAATGAACTGGGCGTACCTCTTTCCGATGGATACAACGGAAATTTAACTTCCAAGCAGAATGGTTCTGTCGGAGGTTATATGGTTAAGAAAATGATTGAAGCCCAGGAGAGACAGATGTCGGGAAGCCAGGGCGGCCAGCAGGGAATGTACTAAATCTTTTCGGTACGAAAACAGCTCAGATGCGCGATGCATCTGAGCTGTTATTTTCATACCCGGATTTTAGAAATCGATGCTTCCGGTTATCTCTTCATTAATGACATAGTATGCGGCAAACTCTTCCGGTTTTACGTAGAGTTTGATATCCTTCAGATCCCCCGCTTTTTTGCCCATCTCTTTCGTCCAGATGGTTTTTACCTGCTCATAAAGGGAATCCAGATCAACTTCCTTTCCTGCATACTGAAGGAAGGACGTTTTCTTCACTTCCTTTTTTGCCGCTGTCGTTCTCTTTGCCGCCGCTCTTTTTGCCGGCGCCTTTTTCACTGCAGTTTCTTTTTCGGCTACAGCCGGAACCGTATTCTTTGCTGTTTCGGACATTGCCTTAGCGTCCGCTTTTTTTACTGCCATGATAATCCCTCCTGATATTGTAAGATTGCACAACATATACCGCTGCACTTTTTTTCTATCATACTCCCTTCATATTTGAATTGCAATACTATTCAATACTTTTCAGGGATTCTACCATATTAACCCGTTTTAAGTGAAAATACATCGCCAAATTGACCAATGCGGAGAAAAGCCAGGTAAGTAAAATGCTCAAAAGAAAGCTTCCAAAATTGATTTTTCTGCCAAACATCATGATGTCAATTTCCACAGTCTGAATCATATAACGATGCAAAAGCAATCCGAAGGCGACGCCCAGGAAACATCCGAAGAAAGTCAGCCAGATATTTTCCCGCAGTACATATCCGGAAACCTCCGTATCATAAAATCCCAGGACCTTCAGCGTAGCCAGCTCTCTTCTGCGCTCGCAGATGTTGATATTATTCAGGTTATATAAAACGACGAAAGCCAGCATGGCGGCGGCGATGACAATGACATAGATCACGCTGTCCATGCTGCGGATCATATCTTCCACCCGTTCGCTGATATCGCTGGTAAAACTTAAGTAGGAGACGCCGTCCATAGCCATGTAGTCCTTCTGGATGGCTTCCTGTGTTTCAGGATCTTTATCCCGGGTGATAAAGAACAGGTCATGATCTTTTGCTTCCCGGTGGAAAACACGTTCGTAAAGATCGGGCGTGATGTAAATATAATGGTAGAAATAATTTTCCACCACTGCCGTTACGGTAACTTCGGCCGGATCTTCTTCGTTTTCCTGTATGGTGATGACATCTCCGGCCTTTACATCCAGCAGCTTCGCCAGTTTTTCCGTGATGATAACCCCGCTGTCATCCAGATGATATCGCTTCTGTGTTTTCCGGTCCCGCAGGACGAAAAAGGAATCTGCCTGATCGGGATTTTCAATGATATCCATGTAGGAGGAGCGTTCCCGGCCGCTGCAGCTTACATCGACGGAAAGTTCCGTTGCTTTCAGCGTTTGTGAAATGCGCTCATCCTGGTTCAGGGTATCCGTGATCTGCTGCACCTCCTCATCGGAAATATCTTCTTCAAAGGCCAGGGATCCGGAAAAGATCCGCAGCTCTTTGAACTGATTATCACCGATGGCGAGGATGGAATCCCGCAGTCCAAAGCCTACCAGCAGAAGACCCATACATCCGCCGATTCCAAGAACGGTCATCCAGAATCGTTTTTTATAGCGGAAGAGATTGCGCATGGTGGATTTCTGTGAGAAGCTGAGCCTTCTCCAGAGCCATCCGATCCGCTCCAATAAAATCCGTTTTCCTGTTTTGGGCGCCTGCGGACGCATCAGCTGAGCCGGCACCTCTTTTAGTTCGCTCCGGCAGGCAAGAAAGGCGGCCAGTGTGGTGGAAGCGACGGCAGGTAGCGCTGAGGTTATGGAAAAGGAAGCGTGTATGGGAGTCAGCACTTCCGGCAAGGTATTGTAGAGGATGCCGTAGGCATTGATGATCACCGCCGGCAGAAATTTCTGACCGGCCAGGATGCCGATGATACTGGCCACAGCCGTGGCCAGGAGGGAATAAAAAATGTATTTGGCTGCGATGGCGCCCTTGCGGTATCCAAGGGCTTTGAGAATACCGATCTGTGTTCGTCCTTCTTCCACCATGCGCGTCATGGTGGTCAGGCAGATCAGGGCAGCCACCAGGAAAAAGATCACAGGGAAAACAGATCCGATGGCGACAATCCGGTCTGTATCCTGTTCGTATTCCACATAAGTCTGGTTGGAGCCGCGGTCCAGGACATACCATTGGGGGATCTCCATGTCGTCCAGTTCTTTTTCGCCGTCCGCGATCTCCTGATGCGCGTCCGCGATTTCCCGGTCCGCTTTTTCTTTCTCTTCACGGTACTCGTCCCATCCGTCTTCCAGTTTCTTGCGGGCGTCTAGAAGTTCCTGTTCACCGTCTGCGATTTCCTGTTCTCCATCCGCGATTTCCCTGCGGGCGACCAGAAGTTCCTGCTCTCCTTCCTCCCAGGCTTTCCATCCTTCTTCCAGTTGTGCTTTTGCACTTTCCAGCTGTTCTTTTCCTTCCTTTAGCTGTGCTTCTTTTTCCGCCAGCAGCGTCTGGCTGCTCTCGATTTCCGCGTAAGCCTGCGTCAGCTGTTCATACCCCCTGGCAAGCTGATTCTTCCCGTCTTCCAGCTGGCTGCGGGCGCTTTGCAGCTGCGCTCTCCCTTCTTCCAACTGGGCTCTTCCTTCTTCCAGCGTCTGCGCGCTGTCCAGCAGCTGGGATTGGATCTGAAGCAGATCTTCCACCTGATATCCATAGGAGGCAAGCAGATCCTCCATCTGATACAGTTGTTCTGCGGTCACCGTCATGATATCAAAGCCCAACGTGTTCTGCAGCTGTTCTTTCTGCGCGGCAAAGGTTTCTTCTCCCGCGGTCAGCTGCGCTTCCCGGGCGGCAAATTCGGTTTCCTTTTCTTCCAGCAGCGCTTCCTGTTCCTGCAGCTGCGCTGCGTTGGACTCATATTCGTCGGCGGACTGATTATACGTTTCGATGCCCTGATTCAGCTGGTCGTATCCCTGGTCGATCTGTTCCTGTGCATCGGCCAGGGCGGTTTCATTTTCGGAAATTTCCTGCTGTCCTTCTTCCAGTGTCCGGCGGTTCTCTTCCAGTTCCCGTTCTCCGTCTTCCAGCTGGCTGCGGGCATCGTCCAGTTCCCGGCGTCCGTCCTCCAGTTCCTGTTCGCCATCCGAGAGCTCCTTTTCACCGTCCCTCAACTCTTCTTCTGCGTCGGACAGCTGACGGCGTGCGTCGTCGATCTTCGCTCTGGCATCGGAGATGGCTTCCTGGCCTTCTGCCTGCAGGGAATCATACCGCGCCTGACACCGGTTTTCTTCCAGGGAGGAAATCCGGTCTTTGATCTTCTGCGTGTCCTCTTCGTATTCATCGCTGTAACACAGCATATCCTTCCCGTTTTCAGTCTGTATGTATAATTCCGTGTAAGCCTCCAGAGAAAAATCCTCCGGCAAAATAACGGCAAATCCGTCCAGACTGCCGTCCCCGACGGTGGAAGTCCCTCTTTCCAGGCTCAGATAAAAGGGGCTGTCTCCAAAACCGACCACAGTAAATTCCGACTTTTCCAGAGTGTCGGACAGCTTTTCCTCCCCTTCAGCCTGAACAAAGACGGTGTCTCCGATGGCGTAGCCGTGCTGCTCTTTCATCTGCGTATCCAGCAGAATTTCGCCGGAGGTTTCCGGCAGCCGTCCTTCGGTAACTTTTATTTCATTGACGCCCTTTGTCAGTGACATGAATTTTATCACGTACTGGCTGTCGCGGTCTGTGCACAGGAGATCGGCGAAGTAGGAGGGGGTCACAGTCTTTACGCCCTGTATGTTTTTCACCGCGTCTGCATCCTCGTCGGTAAGGCCAAGCGTTCCTATCACCTGGATGTCCATCATGTTCTGATCGTCATAAAAAGCGTCCGCCGACAGTCTCATATCCGGTCCGGAGGCTCTGATTCCGGCAAAGAATGCCACGCCCAGCGTCACGATCGCCAGGATGGAAAGGAATCTGCTTTTGTTTCGCCTGATTTCCATCAGAAAATCTTTGCGCAGGATATGCTTTTTCATCACATCATCCCTTCTTTACCATTCAATCAACTCCACCGATGTGGGGGAATCGTTTACCGTCATTTCGCTCACTACCCCGTTTTTGATGCGGATCACCCGGTCGGCCATGGGGGAAATGGCCAGATTATGTGTGATCACTACTACGGTCATTCCTTTGCTGCGGCAGGTATCCTGCAGCAGTTTCAGGATCGCTTTTCCAGTCTGATAATCCAGCGCTCCGGTGGGTTCGTCGCACAGAAGAAGTTTTGGATTTTTGGCCAGCGCCCTGGCGATGGCTACTCGCTGCTGTTCTCCTCCGGACAGCTGGGCCGGAAAATTATGCATCCGGTCTTTCAGTCCCACATCTTCCAGTACAGACGATGCATCCAGAGGATTCTTGCAGATCTGGGATGCCAGTTCCACATTTTCCAGCGCCGTCAGATTGGGGACCAGGTTATAGAACTGGAAGACAAAGCCGATGTCATTTCTCCGATAGGTGGTCAGCTGCCGTTCCGTGTATTTGCTGATATCTTCTCCGTCCACCAGGATGGTTCCCTCATCGGAGGTATCCATTCCGCCTAGAATATTGAGAACGGTGGTTTTTCCTGCGCCGCTTGGCCCGACGATGACGGCAAATTCGCCTTTTTCAATCACAAAATCGATCCCATCGACGGCTTTAATCGTCACTTCACCCATTTTATAGTATTTTCGGATCTGATGCATCTTAACAATCGGTTCCACGCGCTCACCTCCGCAGTCCATATGATCTTATTTCATTATAACATGAAGCATGCTAAAGTTGTATCTCCTCCATCTTATTTTTCATATAAATTTCACATTTGTCTTTAAGTTTTCTATATTCTTCTTGGTTCAGGCTGCCGCTGACGATCAACTGTGCGGCAGCCCGGGAGGCAAGTTCCAGAATGCTGCCGTCCTGATAGATATCTGCCAGGTTAAATTCCAGATCCCCGCTTTGGCGAAAGCCCAAAAGGTCGCCCGGTCCGCGCAGCTTCATATCCTCGGCGGCAATCTGAAAACCATCGTTGGATTTTCCCAGGATTTCCAGTCTGCGGGACTGTTCCTGTTCCTGATTGCTTTGCATGAAAATGCAGTAGGACTGCGCTTCTCCTCTTCCCACCCGTCCCCGCAGCTGGTGGAGGGAAGCAAGGCCGAACCGTTCCGCGTTTTCCACCATCATCACTGTGGCGTTTGGAACATTGACGCCCACCTCCACTACGGTGGTTCCCACCAGTACCTGAATCTGTCCTGAGGCAAACTGTTCCATCACTTCATTTTTTTCTGACGGTCTCATTTTCCCATGGAGGATACCCGTGCGGATTTCTCCGTTCCAGAGACGGCGCAGGTTTTTTTCGTAATCGATGACGTTTTCCGCCTCAAGGCCTTCGCTTTCTTCCACCAGAGGGCAGATGACATAGGCCTGATGGCCTTCCTGAATCTGTTCACGGATAAAGCGATAGGCGGTGCTGCGGTACCGCTGGTCCACCACGCAGTTTTTGATGGGGAGTCTCTTTGCAGGCAGCTCGTCGATCACAGAGATATCCAGATCGCCATAGAGGATGACAGCCAGTGTCCGGGGGATAGGGGTGGCGCTCATGACAAGTACATTTGGCTTTTCTCCTTTATGGGAAAATTCTTCCCTCTGATGGACGCCGAAACGGTGCTGTTCATCGGTGATTACCAGGGCAAGATTTTGATACTCCACATTTTTTTGGAACAGCGCGTGAGTTCCGATGGCGATTTTACTGACGCCGGATTTCAGTGCACCCTGCCGTTCCCGTTTTTCCTTTTGGGTGTTGGAACCAGTCAGCAAAAGGGGCTGGTAACAGTCCCATTCCTCCTGGGAAAGCAGGGATTTTAGGGAATCATAGTGTTGTTTTGCCAGGACTTCCGTGGGCGCCATCAAAGCGGCCTGCGCGCCGTTTTCCGCTGCCATCACCATGGCAAGAAAGGCGATGACCGTTTTTCCGCTGCCCACATCCCCCTGCACCAGCCGAGCCATGGCCCGCGGACTTTTCAGATCCCGTTCGATTTCATACCAGACGTTTTTCTGCGCATTGGTCAGTTCATAGGGAAGCCGCTCCACAAGTTCTTCCGTTTTCCATACTTCTTTTAAGGGGAAGGATGACAAAGTGGAATCTGCCTGCTCCTTCAGACTGGATACTGTCAGGATAAAGAAAAAGAATTCGTCGAATACCAGCCGTTTTCGGGCTTTTTTTAGCATATCAAAGCAGGAAGGAAAATGGATGTCCATAAGAGACGTCCCATAGTCTTCCAGACCGTACTGCCGCCGGAAATCCTCCGGGAAGTAATCTTTCAGACAAGATTTTTGCTCCAGAATCTGTCTGACTGCTTTTGTCACTGTTTTATTGGTCAGGCCTTTGGTCAGTCCGTAGATCGGCTGCATGGCGTGGAGCATCTTTTCATAAGATGCCAAAGAAAAATATTCCGGCTGTTCCAGGTAAAGTCTTCCGTTTTTTGGTTCCACTTTTCCGCGGAATACGTAGATGCCGCCCCTTTTCAGTACTGTGCGCAGAAACGGCATGCCAAACCATATCACAAAAAGATATCCGGTATCGTCTTCGATCTTTCCGGTGACGACGGTTCTGGCGCCGGCTTTCTTTACGTCCAAGGTCTGACTGACGCGCGCCTTCACCGCACATTTCATCGGCCCTGTGATTTTGGATATGGGAATCGGACTGTCATATATATCATAATCTCTCGGGTAATAATGGAGCAGGTCGTCGGTGGTGCGTACGCCGACTTTTGCAAACAGTTTCTCTGTTTTTTCCCCGATTCCTTTCAGTTCGCGTATAGATGGTGCCATTTGTTCTCCTTTATCAAACGAAAAGGCACTGTTTATACAGTGCCTTTTTTTACTCAACGGAAACTACGCAGTAATAGATGGGCTGTCCGCCGTAATTAATTTCCACGTCACAGTCCGGATAGGATTTCATCAGCTCGTCACCCAGCTGTTCTGCCGCTTCCTCTGTGACATCCTCGCCGTAATAGACGCTGATCAGTTCAGAATCTTCATCCACCATGCGGCCGATCATTTCTTTTGTTACCGCCATCACTTCATCTCCAATGGCCAGCAGACCGGAATCGCCGATCCCCATGATATCGCCTTCATGGATTTCCTTATCATCGATATGTGTATCCCGTACCGCGTAAGTCACCTGTCCGGTTTTTACATGTTCCAGACTTTCCATCATGGCCTGGGTATTCTCCTGGGAAGTTTTTTCCGGCACATAGTTGATAATGGCTGTGATTCCCTGGGGAACGGTTTTGGTGGGGATGACAATGATCTCTTTGTCTTTCGTGAGATCTCTGGCTTGATTGGCCGCCAGGATGATATTCTTGTTGTTGGGGAAGATATAAATCGTGGATGCGTTGACGGCATCAATGGCGTTTAACATATCTTCCGTGCTGGGATTCATGGTCTGACCGCCTTCAATCAGATAATCCACGCCGAGCCCTTTGAAAATATCAGCGATGCCGTCTCCGATCGACACGCAGATAAATCCCACTTCCTTGGGCGGCTGAGATTCCTGCTGAGCCGCTGCCAGCTTTTGGGCATCCCGGATGAGTTTTTCCTGATGCTCTTCTCTCATATTGTCAATTTTCATTCTGGAAAGCTGTCCATACGTAAGGGCTTTCTGAATAGCAAGCCCGGGATCGTTCGTATGTACATGGACTTTCACAATGTCGTCGTCAGCCACGCACACGATGGAATCCCCGATGGAACTCAAATAACTTTTGAACTCCGTCTCGTCTTTCTCCAGGAAAGGTTTTTCGGTCATAATGATAAATTCGGTACAGTAGCCGAATTTGATATCTTTTTCCGCCTGGGGCGAGATCCGCCCTGCTGCGGCCCCGCCGCCGGAGGGAGTTTCAAAGGTCAGATCGATTTCTTTGCCGGTAAACGCTTCATAGGCGCCGCGCAGGATTTCCACCAGCCCCTGGCCGCCGGAATCCACGACGCCGGCCTCCTTCAATACCGGAAGCATATCCGGGGTTCTGGCGAGAATGGCTTCTGCCTCGGCGAGAATATCTTCAAAGAATTCCTGCAGATCTTCACATTCCTCCGCCATGATAACGGCTTTTTCTGCCGCTCCCCTGGCTACGGTGAGAATGGTTCCCTCTTTCGGCTTCATAACAGCCTTGTATGCCGTCTCTACGCCCTTTTCAAAAGCGGAGGCGATGGTGACGGCGTCCAATGTCTTCTGATCCCGGATTCCCTTTGTAAATCCGCGCAGCAGCTGGGAAAGGATCACGCCGGAGTTCCCTCTTGCCCCCCGCAGAGATCCGGAAGAAACTGCTTTTGCTATGGTATCCATTGTAACGTTATCAAGAGAATTAACCTCTTTCACAGCGGACATAATCGTCAGCGTCATATTGGTGCCGGTATCTCCATCCGGAACGGGAAAGACGTTGAGTTCGTTGATCCACTCCTTTTTCACTTCCAGATTTTTTGCTCCTGCCAGAAACATGGTTTTCAGCATTCCGGCATCGATTGTATTCACTGCCACAACAAGCTCCTCCTTAATCAATAACTCTTACGCCCTCAACGAGAATATTGATGCGCTCTATTTCCAGACCCGTGAATTCTTCTACTTTATATTTTACATTACTGATCAGATTATCCGCGACGGCCAGGATGCTGACGCCGTAGGAAACGATCACATGAAAATCCAGAGAAATTTTATTGTCATTCAGCGTTACGTTAATTCCATGCTTCAGGCTTTCTTTTTTCAGCAGCTTTACCAAACCGTCTTTCATGTTTACCGCGGCCATGCCTACGATCCCAAAACATTCCACCGCCACGCTGCCTGCGTACATGGCGATCACATCCGGGCTGATCGCGATATCGCCCAGTTCTGTATTAATACGACCTTTCATTCGGATCCCTCCATTTCCGGTACTTTCATCCCCTGTTTCTTTGGGAAACCGGGACTTGTGTTTGTATTATAACCTTTTTCAGCGAAAAAAGAAATATTAATTTGAATTTTTTATTTTTCCCTTGCAAATTTATACAACTTCTGATAAAATAGCTTTGTTGCTGGTCTGGATGTGAGACGCGTTCCGGACTTATTATAATGTTTAAGGAGGTGCGATCGATCATGGCAAAGTGTGCAATTTGTGAAAAAGGCGCTCATTTCGGAAACAATGTGAGCCATTCTCATAGAAGAACAAACAAAATGTGGAAATCCAACATCAAATCTGTAAGAGTTAAGGTAAACGGAGCAACGAAAAAGATGTACGTTTGTACTTCTTGCCTGAAATCCGGCAGAGTGGAACGTGCTTAATGAGAAGAAATGCGGTAAATCAAAAGAACCATGAAGGAAAGGCAGATGAAACTGTTTTCCCCTCATGGTTCTTTTTTTCAGGCTGCGTGTTTTTGACCGGAGCCAGAACAGGCGGCCTGAAATTCTTTCAGCTTCTGTTTTGCCTGCTGACTGAGTGAACGCGGCACCTCTATCTCCATGACCGCATATTGATCGCCGTAGACAGAAGGGTTTTTCATGGATACGATCCCCTTTCCTTTCAGACGGATTTTCGTACCCGACTGCGTCCCTTCCCGGATCTGGCAGCGAACCGGCCCATAGAGAGTATCGATCTGGATCTCTCCTCCCAATACAGCGGTGGCAAAAGGTACGGATATTTTTGTGTAGATGTCCATCCCCTTTCGTTCATATCCCGGTTTATCGGCAACCATAACCTTCAGCAGCAGATCGCCGGTGGCTCCGCCACCGATGCCGGGCATGCCTTTGCCTTTCAAACGGATGGTTTTTCCATTTTCGATTCCGGCCGGGATTTTTACTTCCAGACTTTGGATGCCGCCGGTTTCCGGCTCCTGCAGATGAATCACTTTGCTGCCGCCAAAAGCCGCCTCATCAAAGGTTACGGTTACTTCTGCATTCAGATCGGCGCCCCTTTGGCGAAAAGTTTCCCGTCCGAATCCGCCGTGAGCTCCCTGCCGGAAACTGCCGCGGAAGTTTCCTCCGAACCCGTTTCCAAATATCTGATCAAAGACGTCATCCATATTGTTGCCCGTAAAATGAAACTCCTGATATCCGCCCGAAGGATCGCGGTAAGAACCGGATTGGTACCGGGGAATGTCTTCCTCAAAGGCTGCGTGGCCGAACTGGTCATACAGTTTTCTTTTTTCTTTATCGCTTAAAACGTTATACGCTTCCGTTATTTCTTTAAAACGTTCTTCTGCCCCGGGGCTGCCGGAATTGGAGTCGGGATGGTATTTTTTCGCCAGTTTTCGATATGCTTTTTTAATCTCTGCATCGTCCGCATTGCGGTTTATGCCCAGAACATCATAATAATCTTTTTTTGTCAAAATCCTCACACTCCTTCCAAAACTCAACAGGCTGCCCTGCTTGTTCTATATGTAATATAACACTTAGTAACGATAATGTAAACAGAGCATGAGAATTTAATTGTGAATTTTCTGTGAACTGTCGGATATAAAAAACCCTCCGTGCAATTTTGCACAGAGGGTTATGAACAGCAAAACATGTGATATCCCACGATCAGACAGAGGACAGCCGTGATGACATCCCACAGAGCCGTGGGGATCAGCAGTTCGATCAGCATGCCGATTCCGATAAAGAACAGCATAAAACCGATGATCCGGCACATTCCAGTCTCCTATGCGTTCTCCTCTTGATTCAGTATATGCTCGATATCTTCTTTTGTATACTCATCCTCTGAACCTTTTTTGGTAAAACGATCCGCCAGGTCGGGAATCATATCCAGAATTTTGGTGACAGCGTCCTGGTTTTTAATATTTACCAGCTTGGTTGAATTTTTGGTGATCACCAGTACGGCCGAGGGAGAAATTTTTCCGCCCATACCGCCGCCGCCGTTATTTTTTGCATTCTCTGCAAAAGCGCCAGCCCCCACGCCGAAGGTGACGTCTACCAGAGGCAGGATGATCGTATCTCCGATATGAATCGCGTCTCCTACGACGGTTTTTGTGGTAATGAAACTGTCCATCCCGCGAAACAGTGCTTCTACTGTGTTTTGAAAGGTGTTTTCTGCCATTTTTATGCCTCCTTATGCTGGAATTTCCTGATTGTTTTCTTTACTGCCTGACTGCGGTATATGATCCACGCCGTCCTTAAAATGATACAGCCGAATATCCTTCCTTTTATCCGGATATCGCCTTCCAGAACTTTTTCTTCAAATACGGGTATGATCCGGAATTTGCTCCTATAGAGGGGAAGAATCATACTGACGGCGCCCAGCGTCTGCCCGGTCAAAGCAGGATCGTCAAATCCAAACCGTACGTATCCCTTTACGCTTTTAGGGAGAACATGACGGAATAAAACACCTGCATTTTCCTTCAGGCACCGAAGCGCTTCTCTGGTGGCTTCGTCATTCAGAAATATTTTCCATTGAACTATTCTATCACAAAACTGCTTTAAAGTTAACCATATTTTCTTTACGCTGTGTAAAATCTTTCTGAAAAAGCGCAGTACAAAACCAGATGAGACGCCCGCACCGGAATCTTTTTTTTCGTCTTGTTTTCTGGCGTCGTCCTCTGTCCGGAGGTCCTTTTCCGGCCGCCGGGGAATTCCGGTTGCGGAATGGGACGCTGCATCGTCGCTTCGCTGCGTCTGCTGTGCTGGAGCCGTTCCTGTTTGTCTCTTCTTTTTTGAAAAGGGCCGGATGCGCCGGATTTTGCGCGCGGCTTTTCGGAAGGTGTCCACAGAGATCCCCAGAATACGGATGGTCAAAAAAGTGTTCTGCTCCCGATAAGCCGCCGTGACGCGAAGCAGGCCGAACAGCCAGCAGACGACGGCGGATCCTTCCAGAATTTCCTTCTGCTCATCGTTTTTCTCACGCCTGCCGCGGATGCGGTAAGTGACCGGGACAAACAAAAGGGAAAATAGAGTCAGGAGAATCAGCGCCAGCAGAATCAGTATCAGAATCCCAAGAATTTTCAGGATTGTTAAAATGATATGTAGTAACATCTGCGTCTATCCTTCCTGATTTTCCAGGATCCAGGAACGGATGGATACCGTTCCTGTTTTTTCCCAGACCTCTTTGACTATCTGTTCCACGATTTCCACAGCCTCCTCATATCCCACGGCAATGCCCACGATCAGGGGACACCGGCGTCTCAATGTTTTTTGCAGCAGCTGCGCTGCAGGATAAATTTCCAGATGGTTCTGTTCATTGACGGCCAGCGTTATGACAAAAACATTGAAGGTTCCGATTCCGCAGCTGATTTTTCTGCGGAGCGTTTTTTCTTTCTTTTTTGCAGTATTTCCAACATAAAGGTTCTTATACCATTTCAACATAAAAATGTCCTTTATCAGAGCCTTACCGGGTGTCCTCCTGTTTCAGCCGCTCTTCAATGGCGTCCACCACCGTTTTGAGGACCTTGACCCTGGCATAATATTTGTTGTTGCCTTCCACGATGATCCAGGGGGCGTAGGTCGTGGATGTGTGAACCAGCATCTCATCCACCGCTTTCTCATAGAGATCCCATTTTTCGCGGTTCCGCCAGTCCTCATCGGTAATCTTCCACTGTTTCTGGGGATTCTCCATACGCTCGCGGAATCTGCGCTCCTGTTCATCCTTATCGATCTGAAGCCAGAATTTCCGTACGATAATACCGGCGTTGGTCCAGCTGGCTTCCATATCGTTCATTTCCTTATAAGCCCGTTTCCATTCCTGCTGTGTGCAGAATCCTTCGATGCGTTCCACCATGACGCGGCCGTACCAGGTTCGGTCAAAGATAGCGATATGACCGGCTTTTGGCACGTTGTTCCAGAATCTCCACAGATAATGGTGGGAACGCTCCAGATCATTGGGGGACGCGGTGGGATTCACCTGATATCCCCGGGGATCCAGAGACTCTGTCAATCGTTTGATGGCGCCTCCTTTTCCTCCGGCATCCCATCCTTCAAATCCCAGGATCACAGGGATTCTCCGGCGATACAGTTCACCGTGCAGCCGGGTCAGTTTTTCCTGTAATTCTTTCAGTTTTTCTTTATACTCTTCTTTGGTATAGGCCTTGGACAGATCCACGCTGTCCAGACTGGAGGTGCGCATGACTTTTTCATCCAGGATATCGTCCTTTTGCGTAGAGGGCGGGTTCATTTCCACCGACGGTGCAGCCGGTTCTTCTTCCGCGGCCTTCGCTTCCTGTTTTGCCTGCTCTGCTTTTACCCGTTCCGTCAGCGCCTTAATAACGGCCATGTAGATTTTGACGGTGGCAAATTCTCTGTCCGTGGATTCGATCACGGTCCAGGGGGCGCACTCGGTATCGGTTTTTTCCAGCATCTCATCGTTGATCTGTTTGTATTCTTCATACCGTTCGTTCCTTTTCAGATCCCCTTTGCTGACTCTCCAGGCGCTGGATTTATCATCCAGCAGTTTTTGAAACCGTTTTCTTTGTTCTTTCTGGTCGATACACAGGAACAGTTTAATGATAACCGTACCGTCCGCTGTCAGCTGCTCTTCAAAAGCGTTGATTTCACTGTATGCGAACTGAAGCTTATTTTCAGATGTGACTTTGTCAAACCGGTCCACCTGTACGATCCGGTACCAGCTGCGGTCGAAAATGGCGATCCTTCCTTTGGGCGGCGTTTTAATCCAGAATCTCCACAGGAATGGACGCATCCGCTCCTCTTCCGTCTCTGACCCGGTGGCATAAACAGAAAAGCCTCTGGGATCCAGGGACTGGATCAGCTTGCTGATCTGAACGCCTTTTCCTGCAGCGCCGAATCCCTCAAAGACAATCATCACGGGAATCCCCATCGATTTGCAGGTCCTCTGCAGCTGCGCCATCTGCGGCTGCAGCTGTTCCATCTTTTCTTTGTATTCTTTTTTGCTCAGTTTTTTGGTCAGATCGATCTGTTCCAACATAGTGCTCCCTCCTTTCACCTTTTAGAATAAGGGAGAGATACTGTCATCCCTCCCTTATTCTGTAAC
>DSLMC04102__coassemble_682_pt1 | contig 111670 bp, 101 predicted proteins | sample DSLMC04102__metabat2_low_PE_042 | metagenome-assembled genome bin DSLMC04102
TTTGACAGTGCGCTGGCAGGCGAGGAATTGTCTTTTGAGATTGAGGTATAAAAGGTGGATAATTAATGGAGTTAAATATTGAGGATTTAAAAAATATATGTTTTCCTGAAAATATTGAAATAACGCTTCATGCTGCAAAAAGGCTGGAACAACGAGGCATTACACTGAATGATATCATTGATTGTATAAAAAGCGGGAAGATTATAGAGCAATACCCCTCCGACTATCCTTTTCCCAGCTGCCTCATTTTAGGTATCTCCTCAGCAAATCAGATCCTTCACACTGTTCTTGGAAGTGATTTGAAAACTCTCTGGATTATAACTGCATATCATCCAGACCCGTCAAAATGGGAACCCGATAATCAAACTAGAAAGGAGCCGCATTTATGACATGTTTTTTGTGCAAAGGTGATCTTGAAAAAACAACCACCACATATATGACAGAATATCACAATTGCTATATCATTATCAAAAATGTTCCCTGTACAAAATGCACGCAATGTGGTGAAGAATATTTAAATGGTACTACCTTGCAAAAAATTGAGGGAATTCTGAAAAAGCTGAAAACTATGCTGACTGAATTCGCTGTTGTCGATTATAATAACGCTGCCTGAACGACAGCAGCCTGGCAGGCGAGGAATTGTCTTTTGAGATTGAGGTATCATAATCGGATAGGGGAGATTTGACCCTCCCCTTCCACACCACGTAGCGTACCGTTCGGTACTACGCGGTTTATTAGAACGTGTGCCCGCCGGGCACACATGAAGGGAGGGTTACCGCACTGATCTGTTCGGTAACCCTCCCCTTTTTCAATTCCTGCACGTTTTATGATAAAACCGTACATACGGAATTATCCTTCATCCGCCTATTCTTTTGCCGGTCCTGTGGTTTCCCTGCATACCAGCCTTGTTCCAATGGTCATCTTCAGGACTTCCGAAGTTTTCTGATCGATCACGTTTCTCAGTCTTTCCACTGCAAGACTTCCCATCCGTTCCAGATCAGCATGGATGGTCGTCAGACGCGGTACAATCATCTCACATACGCCCGAGTCGTCAAAGCCGATAACGGAGATATCCTCCGGAACTTTGTATCCGGCGCGCTGCAGCATGCCGACGGCTGCGATCGCTATAACATCATTACAGGCAATAAATGCGGTGGGCAGTTCCTGAAATGTTTCCAGATACTGTTCCAGGCTTTCTTCCGCTTCTTCCTGAAGCAGGCTAAGGTAGATAATGTGTTCCGGCCACACCTTGAGACCGAGTTTGTTCATCACGCTGCAAAAAGCTTCTTTTCTGTTCTGGAGCGCTCCGCTCTCCAGGTTGCTGGTCAGATAACCGATTTTTCTGTGCCCCAGTTCCATCAGATGGCGGATGGACTGGTAATGGCTCTGCAGATTGTCAATATTGATGCAGTCGAAATCTTCTTCGTCAAAGTACCGGTCAATACACAGGAAGGGAACTTCCCGGTTTACCGTCAGTTTTCTGGAATCGTGAGCATACTCTGTCCCCAGAAAAATCACTCCGTCCACCTTGTCCTTCGTCATATCCTGCAGTACTCTTTCCAGGTCGTCATAATTGGCATTGACCATTGTACATTCGCAGTTTTGCTTCTGACAGGCGCTTTCCACTCCATCCAGGATACGCAGGAGAAAATTATCTTTTCTTCTGGCTATCCAGTTGGAACTTTTGTAATAAATGAACCCGATGCGTTTTGTCTCCTGTTTTTCGTCATTTTCCTGGGATCTTAGCGTATAACCATTTTCCTGCAGAAGTTTCGTAATCTGCTGACGCATTTCTTTGCGGACACCCGGTTTGTTATTCAGGACCAGTGAAACAGAGGATGGGGAGGTACCCGCCATTTTGGCAATATCTCTAATCGTACATTTCATTCACAACGTTCTCCTCTATCGCATATAATTTTAGCATAAACGTTTTCCTTGTCAAATGCAAGCCTTCCCACCCTTTATTTCTCATTGAATACCGTTGGGATAAATGATCACCCTGCATGCCTTCTGCTGTTTCAGCAATTCAATTCCTGTCAGAATATCTTTCAGTTCCAGTTTATGACTGACAATCTGTTCCAGACCCAGCCGCTCGTCCTGCAGCAGTTTGATTGCCGTGGGAAACGTATGATGGGCACAGTAGGTTCCCATTACCGTCAGTTCATTCCGCGTAATGACGGCAGGCGGCACCTGGGACATGGCGTTGGCATTCTGCCCGAAGATCAGCAGACGGCCGCCGGCCTGCAGCAGATGAACCGCTTCTCCGAAAATACTTCCGGCCCCTACCGCATCGATCACGATATCGCACAGGCTGCCCCATTTTTCCTGCAGTACCTTCTTTACGTCATCCTGAGAAGAATCCAGTACCAGATCAGCTCCGCATTTTTTTGCCCATTCTTTTCGTTCCGAAGCCATCTCACACACTGCCAGATTTTTTACGCCGTACAGTTTGAGTACTCTGATGAAAGTCAGGCCGATGGGGCCTGCGCCGTACAGCAGCACCTTATCATCCGGCGTGGGATTGATTTTTTTCATGCCGTTCATGACACAGGCCAGAGGCTCCGTCTGTGCAGCCAGCTCCGGTTTTACCGCAGACGGCATGGGAAGCAGCTGCGCTTCCGGAATCACAGCGTACTGAGCAAATCCTCCCGGCAGAGTCTGCCCGTATATTTCGGCATCCGGACACAGATTATCCATCCCGTTTCTGCAGTATTCACACACGTGGCATTTCTGAATATTGTCCACCACAACCGTGTCGCCCGGTTTATACTGCGTAACCTCTGCTCCCACCTCATCTACTACGCCAAAAAATTCGTGTCCCATGGGTGTCCCCGGTTTCGCGTACTGTGCCGGAGGAACATGCAGGATATGCAGATCACTTCCGCAGATTCCCGCGGCCGTCACCTTAATCCGAACATCTGTCGGATGAATGATCTGTGGAATTTCCCTCTCTTCAAGCTTTAATACTCCATTTCCCTGAAACACCGCTGCCAACATTTTTCCCACAGCAAACACCTCCTATTGCATTTCAAAAACTGTTTTTATCGTTTTCATATCTGTCCGTACCAGTTCCAGCGGATCTGCACACAGCTGATTGAGCGGCGGCCGGTCGTAATAATTTTCCAGCAAAAGCCACCGGGCACAGGCAGTTTCTCTGATCACCCGCGCCGTCTGCAAAAAATGCGTCTCCCCCCGGCCAAGCAGCGCGCTGCTGATCTGTCCGTTGTAACCATCTTTTAGATGAATCTGTTCCACATAGGGATATAGCTCTCTCAAAACCTGCGCCGTATCCGCTCCGTGATCCAGAAAATAATTCTGGGAATCAAACATCAGACGGAAATTTTCGCATCCGATCTTTCCGAACATACGCAGCGTATCTTCCACAGAAAGGGTATTTTCCGACGCCACGATGATTCCGTACTGTTCCGCTTCTTCACAGAGCAGCGCAATTTTTTCACATGTATTTTCAAAATCTTCCTCTGTGCAAATCGCCCCACTGTTAAAACTGGGAAGCTGGACAACCGGTATATCCATCCTGGCCGCTGTTTCCAGCCCTATTCGGCTTCCTTCCAGCGCAATCTTTCCTCTTCTGCTATTCATCGGATGTGACAGACCATACTGATTCAGATGTTCCACCGAAAGCGCGGTAAGCGTGATACCGCACTCCCGACTGATTTCCCGGTATTCTCTTTGCACGTTTTCATCCGACATGGGATAATGCTCTTCAAAGGATCCCAGACTGATCTCCGCGCCCTGGAAACCCATTTCCCCGGCCGTTCTCAGCCCCAAAACTCCTTTTTCCGGAAAGCCCCACATACAGATTCCCAGTTTGAATTCTTCCTGTTTATTCATATTCTTCTACGTTGTTCGCATCGATGATCCACTGATCCGTATAAATGATTTTCGTTTCTTCATCATCATAGGTCAGTTCTTCCCCATTGAGATTCTTCAGGAAACAGTCTACCGCTCCTGATCCCATGCCATAGGGATCCTGCGCTACCGTACCCAGTACCGTGCCGTTTTTAATGGGCTCAAATACGTTGCTCTGTGCATCGTATCCCAGCACCTTTACATCTTCCCCCGGGGTCAGTCCTGCATCCGCGATTGCCTGGGAAGCAGAGATTGCCATGGGGTCGTTGCTGCAGAATACCACTTCCACATCCGGATTGGCTGTGATGATGTCCTGCATGCAGGAGTATGCGATATCCGGTTCAGACTGTCCGGATAATTCTGCCGCTATGGTCCAGCCGCCTTCTTCCAGCGTATCTTTAAATCCGTCGCTTCTGACAATATTGGTATTGGAAGGATCCACCGTGATCATAGCTGCCTTTTTGGACTGGGCATCGGTCAGGTTGTCCAGAACATAGTTCCCGGCCAGGACGCCGCCGTCATAATTGTCAGATTTCAGGCAAGCCAGATATCCTGTCGCCTCTGTACTGATGTCCACCAGGATCACCGGTATGCCCTTTTCTTCCGCCAGTTCATAGATGCTTGCTGTCGCCTCCGGTTTACAGGGTGTCAGCACCAGGCAGGCAATATCCTGATTCAAAAGATCAGTACAGCCCTGAATCATCAGACTCTGGTCGCTTTGCTGATCATGCTCCACGTATTCATAACCTGCTTCCTCTGCCGCTTCCTTTACGCCCTGTGCCAGGGTAACGTAATATTCCCAGCTCATATTATAACAGGAATAAGCAATCACTCCTTTAGATTCACCGGATGATGCCGTTTTCTCTTCGCTGTCTGCGGACTCGTCCTGTGCATCCTCTGTTGCCGGAGCGCTGTCACTTTCTCCCTCAGAACTTCCGCAGGCTGCAATCTGCAATGCCATGACAACCATTAATACAACCGCCAATAATTTTTTCAAGTTTTTCATACACCTTCTCCTTTTCTTACATATTTTACATACTTTCCGCTGCTTTTTTCTGCACGTTTTTACGGGTTCTGCCAACGGTCTTCTGGATAAAATCAAAGGAAAATGCCGCCAGCAGAATCAATCCCATACAGACTCTCTGCCACTGCGCATCCACATGATACAGATTCAGGCAATTGGATACGCTGGCATACAGAATCGCCGCAATCACTGTGTTTAAAATACTTCCCTCCCCTCCTGTCATTTTTGTTCCCCCAAGAACCACCATGGTGATCGCATCAAAATGAAAGTTTGCCGCCACATCCGGGCTGGCACAAGCCTGTCTTGCCGTCACAATCACGGCCGAAACCGCTGTACAAAATCCCATCAGTACAAAGGCAATACACCGTACTTTTCTGGTATCGATACCGCTGATCTGACAGGCTTTTTCTGAATTTCCCAAAGCCCTCACATTCCTTCCGTAGGTGGTACGGTTCAGCACCACGCCTCCCGCCGCCGCCAGTACCAGAAATACCAGAAAAGGGATCGGAATGCCGGCTGCACTGCCTGTTCCCATCTTAAGGAACGCAGATTCGGTACAGATGATCGTGTTGGCATTGTTAAAAATATAGGCCAGAGCACGAAAACTGTAATACGTTCCAAGGGTGGTGATAAACGCCGGCACATGGAAATAGGATATGATAATTCCATTCACCAGACCACAGATCAGACCGGCCGCACAGCCAAACACCAATGCCGGAATCAGTCCCATACTGTCCATGCTTCCCGCCATAATCATGCCGATCAGCGCCAGCATGGAACCGATGGAAAGATCGAAATCTCCCATGATAATGATAAACGTCATACCCAGAGCCGCGATTCCCGTGGAAGAAGCTTCCCGAAGAATACTCCCCAGATTGGCGCCGGTCCGGAAACTGTCGTTCAGGATAAACATGATTCCCCACAATACAATCAGAATCAGTATAACAATATGTCTGCCTATATTGATCTTTTTCATTTCGCTTTATCCCTCCCGTCGAATCTGCCTGGCATTTTTCATAGACTTCATGCCGTTGAAAACCAGCGCAAAAATCAGAATAATGCCAATGGCCAGCTGCTGATAATATGAGTTTACGTTGTTGATATTCAGACCGTTTTTTATCACGGCAATTAATACGGAGGCAATCAGCGTACCGGTCAGGTTTCCCTTTCCTCCCGTGATCACCGTTCCGCCAAGAATAACGGTGGTCATCACATCCAGCGCAAAATCCTCTCCAATCGTCGCTTTTCCAAACATCACCTGCGCCGTCTTGATCAGACTGGAAAAGACAGCCGTCACTGCCGTGAGGACAAATGCCGCCGTAATCATCCGGTCTGTCCGGATACCGGATATCCTGGAAGCATCCCCGTTGGAACCCACGCTTCGGATCTTCATACCGAATTCTGTCTTATAATACAGAAAGTAAGAAGCCGCATAGACCAGAACCGTCAGGATAATCGGGAAGGGAATACCCAGAATCGTACCGGAGGAAATAAATTTTATGGCATTGACAGAATACAGCGGTACGTCGGCGCCGTCAGCCATCAAAACCGCAATCCCCCGGATCAGAATCATCGTGACCAGCGTAGCGGCAAAAGCCTGGATCCCCAGTTTCGTAACGATCAGTCCGTTTAAAATCCCCACAACCACCGCGATCAGGAAAGCCGCCCCAATGGCCGGGACAACCCCTGCCGTGGTGGCTACTTTGGCAACCACCACACTGATCAGCGCCAGAATGGATCCTACAGACATATCAAAAACTCCCGCTGTATAGGCGAAGGTCATGCCTGCCGCCGCAATCGCCGTCAGGGAAACCTGTACCAGAATGTTTTTTATATTGAACAGGGTCATCATATTGGGCTGGAGAATGGTGAAAATGATAAACAGTACCACGATCACCGCCACAAGACTGATATTTTCACTCTGCCTGGATAGTTTCTGTTTCATGAGTTCCTCAGGCCCCCTTTCCCGCCGCGTATGTCAGTATTCGTTCTTTGTTGAATTCTTCCCTTGATAAAGCCCCGGTAATTTTCCCGTCGCAGAATACCACCGCCCGGTCACAGACACGAATCAGTTCATTCATATCAGAGAACACCGCGATAATTCCCATGCCTCCCCTGGCCAGCTGATACAGCAGATTGTAAATTTCTTCCTTGGCTCCCACGTCGATTCCTCTAGTGGGCTCCAGCATGATAAAAATCTTATTGTCCAGCAGAAGATCTCTTCCCAATAACACTTTCTGCTGATTTCCGCCGCTTAAGTAAGAAATTTTCTGTTCCGGCCTGGCATACTTAATATTCATAAACCTGGTCATCTTCTCCAGCTGGGATGCTTCATCCCTGGGATTGATATAAAATCCTGCCTTTTTCTTCAGATAACGGATGGACATGATGGTGATATTTTCCTCTACCGACATCTGCGGGAAAATCCCCGCGTCCTTTCTGTCGTCCGTCAGAAAACAGATCCCGTGTTCGATGGCGTCTCTGGAATTTTTAAAGCGGACGTCCTTTCCTTCCAGACGAATCCTTCCGCTGTCATAGCCAAAAAGCCCGTATATGGCGGAAAGGACTTCTTCTCTTCCGCATCCCATCAGGCCTGCCATGCCCAGGATCTCGCCTTTATGCAATTCAAAAGAAACCGATTCAAATACATTTTTCAGCGTCAGATCCTCAACCTGCAGCAGCACCTCTTCCTGCACATAGCTGGGACGAACCGCCTCATAATCCACGTCATGGCCAACCATCAGTCGGATGACCTCGCCTTCCGTCAGTTCGCTGGTGGGCCGCGTATCCACGTACTCTCCATTTCGCAGTACGGTTACGGTATCCGTCATATCGAACACTTCTTTCAGCCGGTGAGAAATATACAGAATCGTTTTGCCGTCCCTTTTGAGCATACCGACAATCTCTTCCAGCTTTTGCACTTCTTCTTCATTTAAAGCGGCCGTCGGTTCATCCATAATGATGATCTGGGCGTTTCTGGAAAGCGCCTTGGCAATTTCCACCATCTGTTTTTCCGATACGGACAAATTTTTCACGAATTCGTCCGGATTCACCTGGATTTCCAGCATGTCCAGTATCTCTTTCGCCTTAGCCCTGCGTTTTTTCTTTTCCACGATCCCCAGGAACGTCTTCTTCGGCACATCGGAAATATAAATATTCTCCGCCACCGTCAGTTCCGGAACCAGATTAAATTCCTGATAAATTACACTGATTCCACATGCTGCGGAATCCTGTACGTTTCGGATATTACGTACCGTGCCGTCGATGGAAATCGTACCGCCGTCGGCCTGGTACACACCGCCCAGGATTTTCATCAGCGTGCTTTTTCCTGCGCCGTTTTCACCCATGATGGCGTGCACGCTGCCTTTGGCAATATCAAAACTGATATCTTTGAGTGCGTAAACGCCGTAAAATTGTTTTGATACGCCCCGTATCTGAATAAAATTATCCACTCTCTTTCCTCCTTTATTTTATATTTTTTATTATAATTTCATTTCATTTTTACTTTGTTTTAATTTATTTTTATGTTGTATCTAATTTTACCGAGATTTTTTCATAAGTCAATAGGTTTTTGTACATTTTTCACATTTAAACGTTTTATACAAAAATTAAAATTATTTTTATATATTTTTACTTTATCAGGGATTGTTTTATAGATAGAATGACTTTTCTGTCATCAGAGAATAGAAAAGGCCGAAGATGTGTCAAACATCTCCGGCCACCGGATTACTGCCGCTGCCAGCTCAGCGCCGCGCAGGCGTAGACTGCCGCTGCGATGGGGATGGCGTCCTCGCTGAAGCAGACTCTCGGATTATGATGAGCCCAGGGGAACTGAACTTCCGCCGGCTTTGCGCCGATCATGAAACAGGAGGAAGGCACCCGTTCCGAAACGAAGGCAAAGTCTTCGGAAGCCATGCTATGTACGCCGGAATGGATTTTCAGACCGGGGGACATCTTTGAAAATACCTCCGCGAAACGAACATTCCCTTCCTCATCCGTGCACAGCGCCGGAACATCGCTTAATACTTCCAGTTCCGCCTGAACACGGCAGGTTACGCTGACTCCCTGAATCACTTCTTTTATACGCTGAATCAGTCTGGTCCGGACTTCTTTGCCGAAGGCCCGCAAAGTTCCCTGCAGAACAGCCTGTTCCGGAATCACATTGGCGGTATTTCCGGCCGAAAACTGTCCGATGGTGAGAACCACATCCTGGCAGGGATTGCATTCTCTGGCAATCAGCTCCTGCAGGCCCAGATAAAGATGCACGCCGGCATTGATGGGATCAATGCCGTCCTGGGGCATGGCTCCGTGCGTCCCTTTGCCTTTCAACGTAATCTTAAATCCGTAGACGGAAGCATTACACTGGGTACCGTAGGCAATGTTTCCTGTCGCCCTGGTCGAATCCACATGAATTACCATGGCCGCGTCCACCTGCGGATTTTCCAGAACGCCCTCGCCGATGGCCGAGCGCGCGCCGGCAAAAATTTCCTCCGCCGGCTGGAACATCAGTTTGACGGCGCATTTTAAATCCTCTTCATGGGATTTTAGAATCTTTGCCGCCGCCAGAAGGGCCGCCGCGTGCAGATCATGGCCGCAGGCATGCATATTGTCATTCTGAGAGGCAAAAGGAAGGCCGGTTTCTTCTTTCATGGGCAGCGCGTCCATATCCGCCCGGAGCAGAAGGCATCCTTCGCCCTTCCCAAGATGTGCCACAATACAGTTCCCATTCACCAGCGTGTCATAGGGAATCTGGAAGCTGTCCAGTTTTTCCCTGACAAAGGCTGCCGTCTGGGGCAGGTCAAGTCCTGTCTCCGGTATCTGGTGCAGCCTGCGGCGCCACTGAACCATCTCCTCTTTCATGTTTTTGGCTTCTTTGAATATCTGTGCGTACATAGTCCATCTCCTTCTTCTTTTGATGTCATCTGCGTTTTGCATGAAAGGGGCATCCCCTTTCGGATCTGTCAGACCCGCGGGATGCCCTTGTCTCTTCCCTGTTTCAGTTTTTGCAGCAAAAACTTTTGCATTCTGTCTGAGTACATTCACAGGCGTTGTTGCCCTCGATGTCGATCTGACTGGCCGTACAGTTCTGATGATCATTGTACTGACAGCTGCAGGCTTCGCAGCAGATGTCGATGGTGGAACATCCGCAGCCGCCTGCCGTACTGTTGGTAACGGAGTCCGTTCCCCGCTCCACAAAGCTGGCACAGAAGGTATCGTCGGACTGACGGGCATCTTCGCCCCCTACTTTGATATCTCCCTTGGAACACAATTCGTCTTTGTTGTAAATACATGTGATTGCTGCACAGGTTAATGCCGGCATACACACTACCTCCTTTTTTTCATTTTCCGGTAGTATGCGTCGATTTTCTGTCGTTTATTCTTTTTTATTTATTCTGATCGTTTTCCACTTCGATTTTCCGGATTTCCTTCGTCCGGATCTCACGGCAGATGTCGTCGATGAAGGTATCCAGGTTTTTCTGTCCTTCGTCGCCCAGATAACGGCTTCTCACGGATACGACGCCCTCTTCCTCCTCTTTGGCGCCTACCACCAGCATGTAGGGAACCTTCTGCACCCGGGCTTCCCGGATCTTGTAGCCGATTTTTTCACTTCTGTTGTCGGTGCTGCAGCGGATGCCGTTTTCTTTCAGCTTCGCTTCCACCTTCGCCGCGTAATCCTGATATTTCTCGGAAATGGGCAGTACCCGTACCTGCTCCGGACAGAGCCAGGTGGGGAACAGTCCCGCGTATTTTTCAATCAGCCAGGCCAAAGTACGTTCATAGCAGCCCATGGAAGTACGGTGAATGATATAGGGACGTTTCTTCTCCCCGTCGCTGTCGATATAGTTCATATCGAACCGTTCCGCCAGGAACATATCCAGCTGAATGGTGATCATGGTATCTTCTTTACCGTATACATTTTTCGCCTGAATATCCAGCTTGGGGCCGTAGAAGGCGGCTTCCCCTTCTTCCTCCGTGTACTCAAGACCGATATCATTTAAAATCTGACGCATGGTATCCTGTACTTCGTTCCACATTTCCTCTGTACCCAGATATTTCTCCTGGTTGTTGGGATCCCACAAAGACAGACGATAAGTCACGTCATCCTGCAGACCCAGGGTGGTCATGCAGTATTTCGCCAGATCCACGCAGCCTTTGAATTCCTCTTCCACCTGATCCGGGCGCAGGATCAGATGACCCTCGGAGATGGTAAACTGGCGGACACGGGTCAGGCCGTGCATCTCGCCGGAATCCTCATTCCGAAACAGCGTGGAAGTCTCGCCGTAACGCAGGGGCAGTTCCCGGTAGCTGTGCTGGGTGGCCTTGTATACGTAGTACTGGAAGGGACAGGTCATGGGACGCAGGGCGAAAACCTCATCGTCCTTTTCTTCATCTCCCAGGACAAACATGCCTTCTTTATAATGATTCCAGTGATCGGAGATCACATAGAGGTCTTTCTTGGCCATCAGCGGCGTCTTGGTACGGATATAACCGCGTTTTTCCTCCTCGTCTTCAATCCAGCGCTGCAGCGTCTGGATGATAGTCACGCCCTTTGGCATGATCAGCGGCAGACCCTGTCCGATCACATCCACGGTGGTGAACAGCTCCATCTCGCGGCCCAGTTTATTGTGATCCCGTTTCTTGGCCTCCTCCAGCCGCTGCATATGCTCCTTTAACTCATCTTTCTTTGCATAGGCCGTACCGTAGATGCGGGTCAGCATTTTATTCTTCTCGCTGCCTCTCCAGTAAGCTCCTGAAGAAGAGATCAGCTTGAACGCCTTGATTCCCTTGGTGGACATCAGATGAGGTCCGGCGCACAGATCCACGAAATCCCCCTGGGAATAGAAGGAGATTTCAGTGTCTTCCGGCAGATCCTCGATCAGTTCCACTTTGTAGGGCTCGTCTTTTTCCTTCATGAAAGCGATGGCTTCCTCTCTGGGCAGCGTAAACCGTTTGATCTGCGCGCCCTCTTTGATCACCTTTTTCATCTCTTTTTCGATTTCATCCAGATCTTCTCTGGTAAAGGACTGACAGTCAAAATCGTAATAAAAACCGGTGTCGATGGAAGGGCCGATGGCCAGTTTTGCCTGAGGATACAGCCGTTTGACCGCCTCTGCCAGCACGTGGGAGGTGGTGTGGCGCAGCGCCGCCAGCCCTTCTTTGTCTGACGCCGTCAGAATATTTACTTCGCTGTCTTTGTCCACCACAGTCCGCAGGTCCACCACATGGCCGTCCACCTCTCCGGCTGTGGCTGCTCTGGCCAAACCTTCGCTGATATCTCTGGCAATGTCATACACGGACATGGACTGCTGATACTCTTTTACTGATCCGTCTTTTAACGTAATTTTCATGATGCTCTCTCCTTTTTTCTATTATTTTTTTACACTTTCCTGCTCTGGCAAAAAGAAAGCCGTCCCGTCTGCTCTCGCAGACAGGGACGACTCTATGCGCGGTTCCACCCTGATTGCCCCGGCTTACGCCGGAACCACTTCATTGGATGATAACGGAATCACCGGGCCGGATTGGGGCCACTCGGAGGTAGTTTTCAAATGTTTCCCCTGAGGATACTTCCAGCAGCCGTATCCCTCTCTGGCAGGTTCCGTCATTCTACTCGTCTCGTCAACGTGTTGTCTCTTAACTTATCTGTAATCCTAACCGATTTTTTTTCATTTGTCAATGCTGATTTTCTTTCCATTCCCGGAAGGCTTTTGTCACACACTCCGGTATTTCTCCCTTTTTGAAATAATAGGTAGACTGTATATAATTGCTCTGCTGCCCTCCCTGTTCATTGATGGTCACCGTCACCATATAGTCCTGATCGATTTCAAAATAAGCCGCCTTGTCGGATATCGCCGCTTTTAGAATCTCTCCCATATCCTTTTTGCCTTCAAAGGTCACAGTGGGTGCATCATATTCCCCATCCATGTTATCATACAGTTCCTCTCCATAACTGTAGATATCGATTCGTACCGTATCCTTTTCGTCCGGCGTTTTGCGCATGGGATAACCTAGTTTTTCCAAAAGCTGCATCGTCTCCTGGAAGCTTTCATAAACAATGATATCGACCGACAGTCCATCGCTGTTTCTGTAAAAGCTCAGTTCTCCGGAGATCTGCTCCGGTTTGAGATCCTCGTAAGAGGCGGCTGCCAGTTCCTTCTGATACGCCTGCAGCAGCTGCCTGGCATCTTCGGGAGCAAGATTGATCCTGCCGCTGTGGTAAGCGTCATACATTTCCACATAGTCGAACTGCAGCGTATCCACATCGACTCCCAAAATAGTATTATGCCCCTCCTTGAATCCTTCCACTTCGTACAGATCCGGAAGCAGCTGTTCCACCTGTTCCGCCGTCAGCTGATAGGTACGGATCTTCCGGCCGCCGTTTCTCATATCATAAGCCACGATGGCGTCAACCGTGATATCGCCTTCATTCCAGACACTGCTGCTTTGGGTTTCGGAAGAATTCTTGCGTCCCTCTTTTTCATTTTGCACACCGGCTGCGGCCAGCTCATAGCCCGGCTGCAGATCTTTTGTCATCTCGCCTGTCTGCAGCGCGTACTCCATGTTGTTCATGCCGTTTTGATCCGCCCCGTCCAGGTATCGCCCCATTTCCAGTCCGTTCAGGTAGACGCTGATCCCCTCCAGACGATCCACAGAAGGCAAAAAAGTATCGTATCCGAACCAGTCGAAACGAAAAGCCAGCGCCAGCGCCAGGGTGATGCCAAGGGGAATCACCAGCGTCAGCCGGTGGGAAAGTACCTGTCTGAATTCATAGGAGTAGATCACTTCGATCACACAGTGGAATACCAGAGCGCAAAAGAGGATGCCAAACACCATCCAGGCAGTTTTTCTTCCTTCGGAAAGGCTGGAGAAAATCAGCCCGCCGGCTCCCGACAGAGCTGTCAGCAGCAGTACTTTGACCACCGGTTTGCATCTTTCAAAGGCCATGGAATGGCCCGCCGCTTCGGAGCGGCGCTTCTGGTACAGCCAGAAGGATACTGCCAGAAACAAAAGGATTTCCGCCAGCAGCACCAGCAGATACTTCCAGTGTTCTCCAAAAACCGCGGCGCTTTGCAGCCCTTTTCCTTCAAACGCCTGGATATGGGACAAATAGAGAAAAGCCGGAGAAAACATCTGCGTAATTTTCCCAGCCAACTCCTGATTTCCAGGATAGAAAGTCTGGAAAAATTCCTGGAAATACCCCAGCGCCACCTGCCATACCAGAAAAGCATATCCGTAGAACACACCCAGTCCCAGAAAGCTGACCAGGATACGTCCGGTCAGAAGGATGGCAATCAGCGCCAGATGATACAGCAGCAGAAAATACAGCACATGCATCGCCGCTCCGATAACCAGGCTCACCAGCACCGCCGCCGTACATACTGTTTTTACGATACAAACGACCAAAAGCAGCACCAGACTGAGAGCATACGGGATGACAAAAACCAGAATGCCGCTCACATACTGGACGAAAAACAGCCGTTTCCTGGTCACCGGAATGCTGTGAAACAGATCCAGCTTTCTGGAAGACTGCAGAAAAGAAAACCCAGTGAAGGCCGCCAGGACAGAAGCGCCGACGACCACAGCGAACATGCCGTAATTGACCGGTCCGACAAATTCCGCCAGTTCCGCTATCATCTTTTCCCAGGACAGCATCCGGTTCGCCAGCTGATTTTGCAGACTTTCCGTATACATCATGCCTGCCAGAGGCAGAGCGGCGAAAAGTCCCAGAAACAAAAGAGCCATCGCCCAGATTCTCCGTTTCAGATCATTTTTTACCATACTAAAAAATGAGATGTTTGATGTCATAGCCTGCTACCTCCGTTTCACTGATAAATATCTCCTCCAGCGTCAGCGGGAGGATCTCACAGAACAGCGGCTGTTTGTCTTCCACCCGCTCCATGATTTCAATCTTGGTCCCTCTGGCTGTGATTGTAAGAAGGGAACCGCTGCGCACACACTGAAGCACATCCAGTTCTTTCAGCAGCTGCTCTTCCAGCGCCGTATCGGGTATCACGCACTGTATTTTCTGGATATTGTGTTTCATCTCCTCCAGATCCTTGGAAAAGAGAATGCCGCCCTGATGCAGAAGCCCCACATGGTCGCAGATATCCTCCAGTTCCCTTAAGTTATGCGAAGCAATGATGGGCGTGAATTCTCTTCCCATGATCTCCGACACAAAAATACTTTTTACCGCCTGACGCATCACCGGATCCAGGCCGTCAAAGGTTTCGTCACACAGCAGATATTTGGTGCCGGCGCAAATCCCCAGCAGGACCGATACCTGCCGCTTCATGCCTTTGGAAAAGGTAGACAGCTTCCTCCCGGGATCCAGGCCAAACCGCTGCATATACTCCAGAAATTTTCGCCGGTCAAAGCCGGAATATAAGATATTGTAATACTCCATCATATCCTTTGGGCAGCTGTTGGGAAAAAAGTATTGATCATCCGGTATGAAAAACAGCTTCTCTTTGGCCTCGATCCGCTCATAAACCGGAATCCCGTCGATCAGTACCTCCCCCTCGTCGGGTCTTAATACGCCGCTTAGGATACGAAGAAAAGTACTCTTTCCCGCTCCGTTGGATCCCACCAGTCCGAAGACGGCTCCTTCCCTGATTTCTGTGCTCATCCCTTTCAGCGCTTCGATCTTTTCAAACCGCTTGTGGACATTTTTTACCTCTATCATCGGCTCCCCTCCTTATAGACACTGTCAATCTGTTCGCAGACCTGCCGACGGGTGACTCCCATATCAAACCCCTCTACCAGAAGTTCATGTAATTCCCGGAAGAATCCCGCCTTTCTCTCTTCCATGAAATTTTCCTTTGGAGAGACAAAATTTCCTTTCCCCTTCACCGGATAAATATATCCTTCCTTCTCCAACAGCGCATAAGCCCGCTGAATGGTGTTGGGGTTGATGGAAAGCTCCATGGCCAGACTCCTGACGGAAGGAAGCTGCTGATCCCTGGCCAGTATGCCCTTTTCTATCATCTGCCGCAGCTTCTGAGACACCTGCTCATACAGAGGCCTCCGGTCCTGATAATCCAATACAATCATGTCCTCCTCCTTTCCTGCGTACCAAGTGTACTAGTTGTCTTAATACACTTAATATATTAATAAAGCCCTGACTGGAAGTCAAGGCTTTCTCTGCAATTTATATTTTCTTTAGATTATCTCTATGCGTTCCGTCCGCAGCAGTGTTTATATTTCTTGCCGCTTCCGCAGGGGCAGGGATCGTTTCTTCCCACCTTGGGTCCCTTCACGATGGTGCCGGATTTTTTCTGCTCCAGATAGAGCGCTTTTCTCTTTTCATCGGAGAAGATTTCCTTCCAGGCAGGAAGCTCATAGAGCCAGTCTGCTTTGGCGTCTACCATGTTTTTATAAAGGAGCTCTTTGTCAAATCCCAGATTTACCTGTGTATCCTCCTCCATCTCCTCGATGGGATTTGGTGTCTTTAAGCTGTCGTTGATGCCGTCCAGGAAACCGGTCATAGTCATGACGCTGATGTGATATTTCTCCGCCAGCTCTTTTACCGTTCCCGTAACCACCTCGTCGGGATTTTTCAGCAGTTCCTCATATATTCTTTTTTCAATCAGAAAATAGTCGGCCCAGAATTTCTGGAGTTTTCCCCTGTCTGCTTTCTGATCATATGCCATATCTCTCCATTGCTTTAATAAACTCATGCACGTACCTTCTTTCTTTCCAAACGTTCTTGCTTTCATCACTCCGCCAGTGATGCCTGATTACCAGTATAACCGAATCGCCGCTTTTTTTCAACCAATTTATACGTTTCCTACAGCATAAATATATGATTCAAAGGGCCGCTGCCGGCTCCCAGGTCAAGACCAGAGCGCAGAGCCCCGGAAATATAATTTTTGGCCTCCTTCACACTGTCCCGCAAAGGCAATCCCTTCGCCAATCCGCAGGCGATGGCCGAAGACAAAGTACAGCCGGTGCCGTGGGTATTGGGATTATCAATCCTTTCTCCCCGAAACCACCGACAGGATCCCTGCTCACACAGGAGATCATTGGCGTCGTTCAATTCATGTCCGCCTTTTAGCAGAACCGCTGTGCCGGCTTTCCCGGCAATATCTTTTGCCGCCCGTTCCATATCTTCCGGCGTTTCGATGGAAAAGCCGCACAGTACCTCGCCCTCGGGAATATTAGGGGTGATCACCTGGGCCAGGGGAATCAGTTCTCTAATCAGCGTATCCGCCGCGTCATCGGCCAGCAGACGGCCTCCGCTGGTGGCCACCATCACCGGATCCACCACGATGTGACGGGCCTGGTATTCTTTCAGTTTGGCCGCGATCACTTTAATCAGCGGCGCGGAAGATACCATCCCGATCTTTACCGCATCGGGAAAAATATCCTGAAACACGCAGTCCAGCTGGCTGGCCAGAAATTCCGGCGTCGCCTCCATGATCCCGTACACTCCCGTCGTATTCTGAGCCGTCAGCGCCGTCACCGCGCTGGACGCATAAAGTCCGTGGGCCGTGATGGTTTTGATATCCGCCTGAATGCCGGCGCCGCCGCTGGAATCGCTGCCCGCTATGGTCAGCACTGTTTTCATTTTCACCTTACTACCTCCAGAAGTTCCTTATAATCATAAATATAATAGTCAGACAGACCGATCATCTCTTCCTTTTCGTGACCGGAATAGGAATCGTACACGCCCACCGTCATAAATCCGCCGTCCTTCGCTCCCCGGATTCCCTCCGGGATATCTTCAAATACGGCGCAGCGGGCGGGACTGATTTCCAGCCTTCCCGCGGTATATAGATAGATGTCCGGAAATCCTTTTCCCCGGCTGACGTCCCGCACCGTAGTCACGCAGGTAAAATAGTCCCGGATGTTATTGTGACGCAGAGCCGGCTCAAAAAGTCTGGAATCGGAAGAAGTGGCCGCCCCGATACGCACGCCCTGATCCGCCAGGCAGCGCAGAAACTCCTTCGCATGGGGCTTCAAACCCACTTTCGTCTTATAGTAATCCTCCGCCATCGCATACCACTCCCCGATCAGATCTCGGGGCTGTTCCTGCAGTCCAAAACGGTCAATGGTATAACGTGCCGCCGCCTCAAACCCCATGGGTGTGATCTTTTTCAGATAATCTTCCGGCAAGTCGATGCCCCGCCTGGACAGAAAATCCACATCGATCTGTTCCCACACCCACATGGAATCCAGCAGCGTTCCATCCAGATCAAAGATTGCTCCCGTAAATTTCTTCATCATCCGTTCTCCCTGAATCTTCGCACCATCTCTTTCGCCGCTTCCTTGATATCATCCGCTGCGATCACGGCGGAAACCACCGCCAGTCCGTCGATGCCCGTATCTTTGAACTGATCCATCGTATTCAGGTTGATGCCGCCGATCACCACGATGGGCGCCTTCACCGCCCGGCGGATCTCTTTTAATTCTTCCATCGTCACCGGACGGGCATCCGTCTTAGTGCCGGTGGGAAACATGGCTCCCACCCCTAGATAGTCGGCGCCGTCCTCCACCGCCTTTTTCGCCTCATTAAGACGGGCGGCGGATACGCCCAGGATCTTATCCGGCCCCAGGATCCGGCGTACTTCCTTTGCCGGCAGATCGCTCTGCCCCACGTGCACGCCGTCCGCGTCCACCGCCAGAGCAATATCCACCCGGTCATTGATGATAAAGGGAATGTGATACTTTCGCGTAATTTCCCGGATATTTAAAGCGGTACGGTAAAAATCCAGCGAGGAGCAGTCTTTCTCCCGCAGCTGGATCACGGTACAGCCCCCTTCGATAGCCTGGGTCACCGCCTCCTCCAGGGTGTCGGTGCTCATCAGATCCCTGTCGGTGCACAGATATAAGGTATAATCCACATCACATTTCTTCAACTTTCGCCATCTCCTCCATCAAAGTTTCATTCAGGCTGCTCAGCCCGTCGATGATGCCGGTGCGGAAGCTTCCCGTCCCCATATGGGCCGCCCGGCCGTAAGCGATCTCTCCCGCCAGTCCCATGGAGAGGATGCCTGCTGTGGCCGCCGTCCACATATCCTCCTGCATGCCCGCGTAGCCTGCGGTGATGGCGGAGGTCATGCATCCGGTACCGGTTACTTTCGCCATCAAGGGATGGCCGTTGTGAATCTTCGCCACTCTGTTTCCGTCTGTCACGATGTCCACCGCTCCCGTCACTCCGACGGTGCAGCCAAGACGGCGGGCCGCCTGGCAGGCCGCATCCACAGGATCATTGGCCGCATCCTCCTCGGATACGTCCACGCCTTTGGCGGCGGCGGACAATCCGGCCACGTAAGAAACCTCTGACAGATTGCCTCTTAAAATCGATATCTTTACTTCCTGAAGGATCCGCTCCACCGTCTCGTTGCGAAAGGCGGAGGCGCCGGCTCCCACCGGATCAAAGACCACAGGAATGCCCAGCTGATTGGCCGTCCTGCCGGATGCAATCATCGACTCCACCGTGCGCTGATTGAGCGTGCCGATATTGATCACCAGAGCCGAAGATATCGCCGTGATATCGGAAGCTTCCCGGATATCGTCCGCCATGATGGGAGACGCCCCGATGGCCAGCAGGGCGTTGGCGCAGTCGTTGACCGTAACATAATTGGTAATATTATGTACCAGGGGAACCATTTCCCGCATTCTGGTATTTAAATTTGCCGCATCTTTTATGACACTCATTCGATTTTCACCTCGTATTTTTCCATTGTTTTTTTATTATATCAGCCTTTTTATCCCCTTGCAACCGCCGTCTTTTTTCTGTCTTTTGATCTTCTCACAGCAAAAAATGGCGTAAAACCCGATTCCCGGGATAAAACCGCCATTTTGCCGAATGAATCGATATTTATTTTTTTAAGGGGAGGATAAGTATTAATTTTTATCATTGGTCGCCTGCCATTGGAGGGGATCCAACGGCTTTCCCTTCGTGTCAGCAAAAAGCAACACCTGGCTGTGTCATCCTTCTGCCGACATCTATAGTATGACCCGTCTTTTTCGTTCTATACCTTTTTTGAAAATATTTCTTTTTTATCCGCTCCCAGGCTCAGCACCGGCAGCAGCAGCAATTGCACAGCAGATTGGCCAGCAGGCACTGCCAGCAGCAGTTGCCCATATTTTCATCCGGCCGCTCGTAGCCGTAGCCGCTGCCCATGGTCTGATACCACTGTCCGCCGGACTCCAGCTGACTGACCAGCATCCGGTACCGGGCATTCTGTGGATCACGCCGCAGCGCTTCCCTGGCGTCCTCCAGGGCGTTTACGTTGCTCCCCAGACCCGCATGGGCCACCGCCCGCATGTAATACCACTGTGCGTTTCTGACACCCATCCCGTTCAGCACATTCAGCGCCTCCCGGAAATGACGGCTGTTGATATAATTGGCCGCCGCCTGCATCTTGATAGCCTCTTCGTCGTTTCCGTAGGAGGTCTGACCGCTCTGCCCGTAAAAACCGCCGTAGCCGCCCGTCTCTCCCCGTTCCCTGGCGGCAATGATCTGATTATAGGCCTCCTGCACCTGCTTGAACTTTTCCTCCGCCTGCTTTTTATTGGGATTATTGATGTTGGCGTCGGGATGGTACAGCCGGCTTAGCTTCCGGTAGGCTTTTTTTATCTCATCCATGCTGGCGTTTTCCGGTACCCCCAGCACTTCATATGGATTTACCATCAGTGATTCTCCCTGTATTTTCGTTTCACAATTTCATATTTGGTCCATATACCAGAATACAGCACATTGCGCAGAATGTCCACATATTCCACAATGGGCAGCTTTTCAAATTCCCGCGCGCACTCGCTCATCATCATGGTCAGGATCTGCTCGCTGTCCTTCATGAAATCCTCCCTCCGGCATGTGAACACCCATGGATTATAATTCCCCTTGCGGATATCCTTTTCAAGATCGTCGTAGGCATCCATCAGATAGATGAATTTCCCCATGAAAAAACCAAGCCTGCGCAAAATCTCTTCCCAGGCGTCCTGCCGGTACACAAAGATCTCTCCCATCAGCTCTCCGGTCAGTCCGGCGCCCCGGTCCAGATTGCAGCTGTTTTTTTGCTCGCAGCGGCCAAGCAGCTTCATATACCGTTTCACCGCCCGGTGCTGCCGGGGATATCGCTTACATACCGCCAGAAACTCTTTCCGAAGAGCCCGGGCAGCCGTATAGGATAGAGGTTTTCTTTCATCAAACCAGTTATCCAGCAGATTATAATAGCTCAGCAGCAGATTCATATCCGCCGCGTAGGCCGTATATGCATTCTGCAGGTAGGGATGCTTTTTCAGCGGATGCAAAAGGCAGCGGCCGCATCCCTCTTTCTTTTCCCCCTCATACAGCCCGGTCAGCAGAATCGCCAGGAACGTCATATCGTAAGTCAGCGTGATCCGCGACAGGCTGCCATGGCGGTCTTTCAGCTCCCTGCAGATACCGCAGTAGAAAGACTGGTACCGCCTCATATCCTTGATCTTCAGCTCTTCCCTGTTAATCGTAACGTATCCAAACATATGTTATCCTCTCAGGTCCGTTTGATAAACTGCGCGCCGCATTTGGGACAGGAGATGGAAATCTTTCCTTTCCCCCGCGGAACCCGCACCGTCTGACGGCAGGAAGGGCAGCGGAAATAGCGGTGCTCCTTATCCGCATGGCGTTTCCTGGCAGTAAAAAAACGGCCCGTCACTTTTGTTTTCCAGGCCAGAAACTTCTGATTTTCTTCGTATCTGCGGGAAATATTCCGTGAGAACATCCGCAGATAACAGATCGCCAGCAGCGCCACCGCCAGTATGTACAGTATCCGGTATCGGATAAAAAAAGAAAGGATCAAAAGCCCCAGGGAAAGATACAGGGTAAATCTCCCCAGATCATCCACGCCATACCGTCCTGTCATAAACCTTCTGAATTTTTCACGCATTTTATCATTCCATCCTTTTTCTTGTATCAGTTTATTTCGAATGATTATACTCTATTCCTTTTCCCGGGAAATTACAAGAAAGCAGACTATGAAATTTTTATGAATTTTTTTCTTCTCCCCTTTTTCCGTTGACATGCCCCTTTTCTTCCCTTATACTCAGTGTCAGAAAACATGGCAGAAACTTGACAGGATTTTGGGAGGAGAGAGATATATGAAACGCATTCTTGCTCTGGCGGGAGCGCTGCTGCTGCTCCTTTTGTACGGCGCCACTTTTTTCTTCGCCCTCTCGGGCAGTCCGGATGCCGACGGCTGGTTTAAGGCGTCCCTCTTCTGTACGGTTGCGGTGCCCGTACTGATCTACGGCTACATCCTGGTTTACCGCTACCTGAAAGACAGGAAAAAATAAAAATGTGCTGCAGGCCTTTGATTCTGCAGCACATTTTTTATTTTTCTTCGTCTCAGCGATAGATAATATCCTCTCTGCCCGGTCCATTGGAAACCATGGTGATGGGGAATCCGATCTTTTCTTCCACAAACTCCACATATCTGCGGCAGTTTTCCGGAAGATCCTCGTATTTTTTGATACCCCGGATATCGCATTTCCAGCCCGGCAGCTTCTCGATCACCGGTTTTGCCTTCTCCAGCATCGCTGTGGTGGGGAATTCCGTGGTGATCTTTCCATCGATATCGTAGGCCACGCACACCGGAATTTCGTCCAGATAGCCCAGCACGTCCAGCACGGTGAAGGCCACATCAGTGGTTCCCTGTATCCGGCATCCGTACCGGGAGGCTACGCAGTCGAACCATCCCATTCTTCTGGGCCGTCCTGTGGTGGCGCCGTACTCTCCGCCGTCTCCGCCTCTTCTTCTCAGTTCATCGGCTTCCTCGCCGAAGATCTCCGACACAAAGGCTCCTGCGCCCACCGCGCTGGAGTAAGCCTTGCAGACCGTGATGATCTTTTTGATCTCATAAGGGGGGATCCCCGCTCCGATGGCGCCATAGGCAGCCAGCGTGGAAGAGGATGTTACCATGGGATAGATTCCGTGATCCGGATCCTTCAGTGATCCCAGCTGTCCCTCCAGCAGAATCTCTTTGCCCTCCTGGATGGCATTCCACAGGTAAGAAGACACATCGCACACATAGGGGGCGATCATCTCTTTGTATTCCAGCAATTCTCTGTAAATATCCTCCGGATTCAAAACCGGTTTGTGATACAGGTGCTCCAGCATCACGTTCTTGGTCACGCAGACCCGCTCTGCCTTTTCCTTCAGGGACGCTTCGTCAAAAAGCTCGCTCACCTGAAAACCGATCTTGGCATATTTATCGGAATAAAAGGGCGCGATGCCCGATTTGGTGGAGCCGAAGGATTTGCCCGCCAGACGTTCCTCCTCATACTGATCGAAGAGGATGTGATAGGACATCACCATCTGCGCCCGGTCAGACACCAGAATCTTCGGTTTGGGCACGCCCCGGTCCACCAGACCCTGAATTTCTTTTATCAATGTTGGAACATGCAAAGCCACGCCATTTCCGATCACACTGGTGGTATGATCGTAAAATACTCCCGAAGGAAGTGTATGCAGCGCGAACTTTCCATAATTATTTACAATCGTATGGCCCGCATTGGCTCCGCCCTGGAAACGTACGATGATGTCGGCTTCCTTTCCAAGCATATCCGTAATCTTGCCTTTTCCCTCGTCACCCCAGTTTGCTCCGACGACAGCTTTTACCATTTTTTATTTCCTCCCAGCTTCTCTCTGTAACAGAGTCATTTGCTCTTGATCGCAGTAAAATCACTACCGTATTGAGTATACTACATTCTGATAAAGAAGTAAAACCTTAATTGAATTTTTCCCGCTTTTTCTATCTCCTACGCAGGAAAATGAACAACAGGGCGCTGACGGCCATCAGTACGGGATAGTACATATAAGGCAGGATCTGAAAGGGCGTCAGGCCGGTGAGACTGGCAGCCGACAGAAGCTGGGCCCCGTAAGGGATCAGCCCCTGCCCCACCGAAGCGAAGATATCCAGCAGGGAAGCGCTCCTGCGGGGCGAGATCCCGTACTCTTCGCTGATGTTTCTGGCGATGGGGCCGGTCATGACGATGGCCACCGTGTTATTGGCCGTACAGCAGTCCACCAGCAAAACCAGCAAAGCGATCCCCAGCTCGCCGCCCCGCTTCCCTCTGACCCGTTTCTTGATTTTCATCAGAATATACTGGATTCCTCCGTGGGCGCGCACCAGGGATACGATGAAAGCCACCACGATGGATATCACCGTGATATCGTACATGGAAGTGACACCGTCCCCCACCACCTGGAAGATTTCAGTCGGAGCAATGGCTCCAGTCCCTACTCCTACCAACAGAGACAGCACAATTCCGCTGATCAGCACCACAAAGACATTGATTCCGATCAGAGCTCCGATCAGCACCACCAGATAGGGAAGGATCTTCAGCACATTGTACTCCAGCCCTTCAAAGGACGCTCCCTGTCCGGAACCGGGCACGATCAGAAACAGAATCACGGTGATGACGGCAGCCGGCAGTACGATCAGAAAGTTTTCCCGGAATTTATCCTTCATCTCGGCGCCCTGGGTGCGGACGGCCGCGATGGTGGTATCGGAAATCATGGACAGATTATCTCCGAACATGGCGCCCCCCATCACGGCTCCGGCACAGACAGCCATGCCCACTCCCGCTTTGTCGCTGATCCCCACGGCGATGGGCGCCATGGCTGCGATGGTACCCATGGAAGTCCCCATGGATACGGAGATAAAACAGCTGATCACAAAAAGCCCCGCCACCGCCACGTTGGGAGGCATGATGGACAGCCCCAGATTGACCGTACTCTCCACGCCGCCAGCCATATCCACCGCCTTGGAAAAGCCGCCGGCCACCAGAAAGATCAGACACATGGTCACGATGTTTTCATCAGCCACCCCCTGGGTAATCAGTGTGATTTTCTCCTGAAAACTGACTTTCCGGTTTTGCAGAAAACCCACCAGCAGCGCGATGAGAAATCCCACGATGGCCGGCACGCTGTAGAAATCTCCGGTGATGCAGCCGGCTCCCAGAAAGATTATCAGAAACACCAGGATCGGCAGCAGCGCCAGCGGATTTCCCTGATCCGTATTACGTTCCATTTCTTTTTCCTCCTTTTTACAGCTGAAAAAGGACGCTGCAAAATTTCTCCTTTGCAGCGTCCCGTCATTTCTGCCGTTATACGTTGATTTCCGCCGTCACGCCCAGAAGCTCTTTGTTTGCCTCCAGAACAGGATTGATGCAGTTTTCCAGGAACGCATCCACCTGCAGGGCGGCCCTGCCGGTATATTTGGAGGGATCCATGGTCTTTTTCAGTTCCTCCAGCGTCAGGTTGAAGGCGTCGTCCGCGGCGATCAGTTCCAGTAGATCGTTGTCTTTTCCTTCCGCTTTCACATGCCGCGCCGCCACCATGGACAGCTCCCGGATCCTCTCGTGAAGTTCCTGCCGGTCTCCGCCGGCTTTCACCGCATCCATCATGATATTTTCCGTAGCCATGAAAGGCAGTTCCGCCATCAGCCGTTTTTCAATCACCTTGGGATAAACCACCAGTCCGTCCACCACATTCAGACAGAGATCCAGGATGCCGTCCACCGCCAGGAATGCTTCCGGAATACTCAGCCGCTTATTTGCGGAATCGTCCAGCGTACGCTCAAACCATTGGGTAGCGGAAGTGATAGCCGGATTCAGCGCGTCGATCATCACGTAACGGGCCAAAGAAGCGATCCGCTCGCTGCGCATGGGATTTCTCTTATAAGCCATGGCCGAGGAACCGATCTGGTTTTTCTCAAAGGGCTCTTCCACCTCTTTCAGATGCTGCAGAAGACGGATATCATTGGAAAACTTGTGAGCGCTGGCGGCAATGCCTGCCAGTACGTTAAGCACGCGGGTATCCACCTTCCGGGAATATGTCTGTCCGGAAACGGGAACACACTCCTTAAATCCCATCTTCTGGGCGATCATGGGATCGATCTGGTCGATCTTCTCCTGATCTCCGTCAAACAGTTCCTGGAAGCTGGCCTGGGTGCCGGTGGTACCCTTGGAGCCCAGCAGCTTCATGCCGCCCAGCACATATTCCAGATCCTCCAGATCCATCAGAAATTCATTCATCCAAAGTGTGGCGCGCTTGCCCACCGTCGTCGGCTGAGCCGGCTGGAAATGGGTGAACGCCAGTGTGGGAAGGGCTTTATACTGACCGGCAAAATCTTTCAGTTCAGCCAGCACGTTGATCAGTTTTTTCTTCACCAGCTTCAGCGCTTCCGTCATCACGATCACATCGGTGTTGTCTCCCACGTAGCAGGATGTCGCTCCCAGATGGATGATTCCTTTCGCCTTGGGACACTGTACGCCGTAGGCATACACATGGGACATCACGTCGTGACGCACCTTTTTCTCCCGTTCTTTCGCCACATCGTAATTGATATTTTCCGCATTGGCTTTTAATTCATCGATCTGTTCCTGCGTTATGGGGAGCCCCAGTTCCTTTTCAGTCTCCGCCAGAGCAATCCACAGCTTTCTCCAGGTCCGGAACTTCATATCCGGTGAAAAGATATACTGCATCTTTCTGCTGGCATACCGTTCTGACAAGGGGCTTACGTATCTGTCTGTACTCATACCTGTGTTCTCTCTCCTCTTCCGGCGACTTATCGCCTTTTTTCTGATTATAGCCTACCTCTTTTTTAAAAGCAAGCCTGCTTTTGTCTCCTCCTAATGCTGCCGGAATTTCCCCAGAAACTCCTGCATCCGGTTATGACTGGAGGTAAAGACCTCTTCCGGCGTTCCTTCCAGCGCCACCACGCCTTTGTCCATGAAGATCACCCGGTCGGAGATCTCCCTGGCAAAGGACATCTCATGGGTGACGATCACCATGGTGATGTGCAGATCCGCAAGGGAGCGGATCACTTTGAGCACCTCGCCGGTCAGCTCCGGGTCCAGGGCGGAGGTGGGCTCGTCGAAAAACATGATCTTGGGGTTGAGCGCCAGGGCCCTGGCGATGGCCACACGCTGGCACTGGCCTCCGGACAGCTGACAGGGATAGGCGTCTTCCTTGTCCTCCAGTCCCATTTTGGCCAGCAGCTCCCTGGCCTCCCGGTACACCTCCTCTTTATTTCTCTTCTGGATATTGATGGGTGCATCGGTGAGATTTTTCATCACGCTGTAATGAGGAAAAAGATTGAAGCTTTGAAACACCAGCCCGAAATACTCCTGCAGCCGTTTCATCTGGGCTTTCCCCGGATGGCAGGCCTTCTTTCCTTCCATCCAGGCCGCCCGCTCTCCCATATAGAGAATCTCGCCGCCGTCGATCTCCTCCAGCATGGTGGCGCAGCGCAGCAGCGTGGATTTCCCCGATCCGGACGGGCCGATGATGGAAAGGATCTCGCCTTCCTTCACGGACAGAGAAATGTCTTTTATCACTTCCAGATCGTCAAACGTTTTCCTGATATGATTCATTTCCAACAGATTCATGGCTTCCTCCTAATGATAGTAATTCAGCTTTTTCTCGATGGCTTCCATCACCACGGCCACCAGCAGGTTGAATACGTAGTAGAATACGCCCGCCACGACAAAGGGCATGAAGGTGGTGTTGGCCGCGGCGATCTGTTTGGCGACGGTAAACATCTCCATATATGCCAGGGCAAAGGCCAGGGACGTATCCTTGACCAGGGTGATCACCTCATTGGTCACCGCCGGCAGGATTCTCTTTATCACCTGCGGCAGGATAATCTTCAGGAAGGTCTGCCGCCCGTTGTAACCCAACACTTTGGCCGCCTCGTACTGCCCGCGGGGCATGGATTCGATTCCCGAACGGTAAATCTCGGCAAAATAAGCCGCATAATTCAATGAGAAGCCCAGAATAATGGCAATAAAGCGGTACATGCCGCCGATATTGGCCCCGAACAGATAAAAAGGCCCGTAGAATACCACCAGCAGCTGCAACATCAGCGGCGTCCCTCTCATGATGGAAATATAAATTTTGAAAACCGTGCTGATCACCCTGTTTTTGGCCATGCGCCCAAAGGAGACTAAAAGACCCAGGGGGAGGGAAAAAAGCAGCGTCAGCGCGAAGATCCCGATGGACTTCACCATACCTTCGGCCAGCTGTCCCAGCATAACTGAAAATTCCATATCCTTTGTATTCCTTTCTTTTCCCATACGGCGAGAATACCCCCCGCAACCTGCCGCTTTTTGCGGCAAATCCGGGGGGTTATGCACCGCCTCTTATTTTGCTTCCAGACAAACCATATCCGACAGTTCATATTTTTCTGCCAGTTCATCGAAGGTTCCATCCGCCAGAAGAGTCTGCAGATCGGCGTTCACCTTATCCCGCAGTTCTTCATTGCCCAGCTTGAATCCGATGGCATATTTCTCGGAATTCAGCTTTTCATCCATGATCTTAAAGCCTTCTCCTCTGGTCTTGATCTGATACTGAGCCACGCCGATATCCATGGCCACAGCCTGTACCGATCCTGCCTGCAGTTCCACGAAGGCGCTGTTGTAATCGGCAAACTCCTGCAGCGCACCGAAGGTATCCGCCAGCGCTTTCTGGCCTTCCTCATCCTGAAGAAGCTGCAGCGCCGCAGACGCCGCCTGTACGCCTACCACCTTGCCTGCCAGATCGTCAAAGGTTTCGATACCGGAGTTTTCAGCGACCACCATCACCTGGCTGTTGTCCACATAGGGATCGGACCAGGTATAGTCGTCCTCACGGCCGTTCATGGTAAATCCGTTCCAGATACAGTCGATGGTGCCGGATTCCAGTTCCATATCCTTGGAATCCCATGAAATGGGAGTTTTCACCAGTTCCCATCCTTCCAGATCGCAGACCGCCTGGGCCAGTTCCAAGTCAAATCCGGTATACTCGCCGTTTTCGTCCATGTATCCGTAAGGCGGATACTCCGCATCGAACCCGACGGTAAAGGTAGTTTTCTCCTCAGAAGATTCCTCCTGTTCGGCCGGTTCCTCCGCCTGCTCTTTGTCGGCCTGGGCGGTGTTCTCCTGCGCTTCCGGCTCGGCTTCTTCCTTTGCTCCGCAGCCGGCCAGCAAAGAAAACGCCATCACAGCCGTCAACATCATACTGATTAATTTCTTTTTCACTTGATCGTCCTCCCGATATAGTTTCCTATGGTAACACTCTGCTATGCTAAACCATGCATTTTATATTACCATACCAGACCAGTCATGTCAACCGGCCGGCTTACCATCCGGTATTTTTATGGTATTCCTCCGTCATGGACGTCAGCATCTCATCGGTGACTTCCCCGTCCGCCGCCCCGTCTTTTTCTTCCCGGAGTACTTCCCCTTCGATCTCACAGATCAGCGTATCGTCCGCCTTCTCCTGCCCGGCCTTCTCCTGAAACTCTTCCCTGGATTTCAGCAAATAGATCGCCGAAAGATAACTTTTCAGAGATGTTCTGCTGTGCAGCAGTTCATTGGCCTGTTTGAAACAGGACAGCGCCTCCTCCATCTGAAAGAGACGGGCATAGGCGCATCCCATATTGTGCAGCACGCTGCCGCAAAAAGCCGGTTCCGCCTGGGGATCCTCCCGGGCGTCTTTGAGCGCATCGCCGTACACCCGCAGGGCGTTGCCGTATTTGCGGTATCCCACCAGATAATCGCCTTTCTTTTTTCTTCGCATCAGCGCAGGCTGCTCTTCCATCTGCTTCAGATTCTGCTGCAGCGCTTTTTGCTCCGCCTGGTTCAGATACTGAATTTCTTTCATGACAGGCAGAATCAGCTCTGCCATGGATGCTTTGTCCTCCAGCAGCTTCTCCAGTCTCCTGGCCAGGGCCGTCAGCCCCAGTTCCTCTTTCAGCCAAAGGATCAGCCCCCCATTGAGAATGGTCTCATCCAGCAGATAGAGATTCTGACTCATATAGAAGCACAGTTCTTCCATCGTGTAGATGTTGGTGCTGATATTTTCGATGAAATAAGGATTTTTTGCTTTTTTCGTCTGACATAAGCGATAACCGATCATCCCGTTCCTCCTTTACTGTACCAGCGTCTCGTTCCATTCCAGGCCGCTTGCGGGAAACAACTCTCCCAGTCCCAGGTCCGTCACCCGGATGTGGATACGGCTTAAGGATTCAAACTCCAGGCTGATCCGAAGACGGGTTGCCTTGGGCGGTCTGTGGGGCAGTCCCGGAAGGGACATGCTGTATCGCTGCAGCTGGGCGGATTTTGGTTCTCCGGCAAGGAACACCAGATCTGCCGTATCCTCCAGCAGAATCTCAAACTCCTTTTTTGCCTCATACCAGTGGATTCCCGGCTCCACCAGCGGATAATAAGTATGAACGCCGGACACCAGCATTTCCATACCCAGCATGCCGGTCACGATATCCTCCCCCCGGTAAACCAGATCCTTGACCTGACGGCCTTCCACCTTTTCTCTGGCTCCGTAACAGGCTCCTTTGCAGTACAGATTATTGCCGTAAAATACATGGCGATGGTTTTTGCACAGCATGGGAACGGAACGTACCGCCCACTCCCGGTCGAATCCGCTGCCCACCAGGAAAACGCCGGAATACATCTCGCTGCCAAAAGATTCCTGAATCATTTTGCAGAAATCCACGTCTCTTTGTTCTTTGTCCAGGGAAAGCCCGGCCCGTTTTCCGGCTTTTACAAAAGCCTCCGCCGGTCTGACCTGACGGTTGACATCCAGGCAGCGAAACGCCACCTCGTCCCCTTCGAAGGTAAAAAGTCCCACTTTCCGGCTCCAAAATTCTGGTTTCTGCGAAATAGTATAGTAGTAAAAACTTTCATCATTAGTCTGCAGAAAGCATCTTCCTGCCGGAAACTGCAGAATCTGAAAGGCCTCCCGCAGATTTTCCACCAGCGGTCTGGTCAGACGGGGAACGGTCACCATGATACCGGAAATATTTTTGGACAGATTATTTGCCCCCAGCATTCCCAATGCCTGTCCCAGAAAAATCGCCGCCAGAGAGGAAGGTTTGACCATCTGGTCCTCCACCTGCACCGGTTCCTCCAAAAGACAGCGCTCCAACAGCCGGTCGATGAGAATTTCATCCTGATGAGCGGCAAAATACTCCGCTTCCACTCCGTAATGATAGACCGCCTCCCCCCGCTTTTTGCTGATGCAGGTGGGGAACGCATACTGACTCTGTCCGGCAATCACAGAAAGAGAAACCGGCTCTCCCTCCGTCCTGTCAAAGTAGCAGATCTGGGAAGTCTTTTCTCCCATCTCGAACCCTACGATTATATTTCTGACTTCATTCATTTATTAGCCTCCCATCGATCCGGACTCACGGTATCATTTTAAACAGCCGCTCCGTCACCTGTTCCATGCGGCGGTATTTTTTCATGATATTTTGGCACTCCCGGTCGTTTCCCATCTTTCGGTATGCCAGCATCTGATTGATCATGTCGTAGCGGGTGGTTCCGGAATCGGAAACCGATTCCATCCAAACCTCCTCTTCCTCGGTACGAAAGCTTTTTTCCTTCTGCTCCACCGTCAGATAGTAAGTGAGCCGTTCTCCGTAGAACAGCAGGAATTCTCTGACAAACACGCCGTGGAATCCCTTCTTCATCGGTTCGCTTTTATACACCGGATCCGCGCCCTCTCCTGTAATGGCAAAATGCAGCGTCACCCGGGCGTCCGGAGCAAACCGTTTCTCCACAAAAATCTTGTCCTCCAGCTGCATCCCGCGTGTCAGTTCCTGGGGCAGCTCTTTGAAAAAAGCAAATCGCAGATTCTCCCTGCGGCAGAGGTTTAAAATCCCTTTTACATTTTCCTTCTGATACGTATTAAGCTTTTTGCAAAAACGGTAACGCTTCAGCAGCGCCAGCCAGCAGATCAGATCCAGATCGCTTCCATCTTCATAAAAGCTTTCCAGCCCCTTAAACACAAACATGTCGATGCGGATATCTTCCAGAAAGTATCCGTAAGAGAGGAAGGTAAAGGCGGCGGCGATCACCGCTTCCTTGCCTCTGTTTTTCACATAACTTTCCAGCACTTTGGCAAATTTGGGGAAATTTACCCTGGCATACATGGCCAGGAGCAAAATTTCCTCCTCCAAGGTGTATCCGTCCATCTGAAAACCCTTTAACCGTTCCCAGATCAGGACCATATTTTCCACCGGTCCCATATAGCTGTCTCTTAAATATCCTAAAAGAACCTCGTCGTATTTTCCCTGCTCCATCACGTAATAAGCCAGATAAAGCAGTTCTTCGTTTTCCGTAAACTGACTGTCCAAAATCAGACGGCGGCAAAGTTTGAACAGCGCCGTCATATCGATTCCTTCATAACCGTATTTCTGGATCAGATCAAAAGACTCCCGGACAAACCCGTGGCGGATCAAAATATCCTGCAGCAGGAGGTAATCCACCTTGTAAAATTCCTCATAATCCAGTCGTCCAAGGTATTCATTGAGGGTATCATCCCCTGCATTTTTATCGTAATAATCCAGAAGTTTCCTGCGTACTTTACGCCGGTAATCCTCCTCAAAGGCTTCGGAATCGGCTACCAGTTGGAAGCTGCCCATATTTCTTACGCTCACTTCCGTCTTCATAGGGTCGCTTCCGCAGATATACAGCAAAAGACCGGGATCGTCAATATTGTAAGCCATACACTGACGTGCCGGCTCTTTTTCCTCCATCAGTTTCTGCAGATTATAATCCACGGTGGCCACATAACGGCGATGCTTGGCGTCTTCAAAGAAGATCTGCGCATCCGAAACGTAAAGATTGATATATGCCACTCCGTCCCGGCAGGGATAGCTCTGCTCCTCCTTCAGCGCTCCATGACACACCACCACATTGCGCACTTTGGGATCGTCGCTGTACAGACGGTGGGTAAACATCACAGACGCGAAGTCCCTGGCCTGCTCCTGATCCCTCACTTCGGTGATAAACTCCTGGTAGAGAACGGCATAATCTTCGTTGATCCGCTTTTCTGCCAGGCTTTTATGGGCAAACGTCTCCATGGCCTCCCGGTAAGCCAGGTAGGTCTGCATATCCTGCGCCTTGTCCCGGATGACACGGGCATAGATAAAGGCTTTGCGCTCACTGCTCAAGGTATTCTGATAGGAAAAATACAGACGCACCGCCCTGGGAAGCGCTTCCTGATAATGACGGCTCATGGTTTCTATGTAAAATTCGTACAGACGGGTGATGCGGATATCCAGATCCACCGCCCGCGCGTACCATTTAAAATATTCTTTCTTCCCCGGCTGTCCCAGCATCACCAGCCTGCAGACGGCCTCCACCACATCTTTCCCCGGACACACCTTGTAGGCTTCACAGAGAATCCGGTACACACCGGGACGGAAGGTCTTTTCATGGGAGGCCAGATGGGCGATGCGCATTCCCAGTTCTTTCGTCATCATCTGATGGCGGCCGGCGAAGGCCAGCACCTGAACCATAAAGGGCGTCAGCTTACGAAACTGACCGACATCCTCCTGCAGTATCCGGCAGGCCATAAGATAGAGAACGGGACTGGCGACTCCCATTTCAAACTGCTGTTCCAGAAGATTCATCTGCTTCACCGGGGAATGGCTGATTTCCTCATCGCGAAGAAGCACATAGAGGATCACCAGACTTCTGGGATTTCTCCGGTACAGAGAGCGGATCCGTTCCCTGTATTCCATCGTATCCTGCTGACGCAGTCCCGTCTGTCTGGCCAGATACAGATAGGCGGCTTCCTCCTGACTCTCCGACGCCTGAAAGGTTCTGTCCGCCAGCTGTGCGATCAGCTCCTCCGCCTTGGCCCGCTCGCCGGTTTCCAGGCAGACCCACGCTTCATACAGCTGCATCATGGCGTTATAGCTGCCTGAGTTTTTCAGTTCCTTTAATATCTGATCCGTTTGCTCCTGGAACTGACGGCTGTCTGTCTTCTCCATGCTGCGGTCCAGCCAGCTTCTGGTCAGATCCCTGCGAATCCGGTTTTCGAAACGGTGCATGCTGATTTCATATTCATTCGCCGCGGAAGCCACGATCTCAAACTGCAGCTGTCCGTAAACAGTATGGATACTGATCTTGCCATACCGTTTCCCTTTGCCAAGGCGGTCCCGCAGGATGATATACTCCAGGCCGAATACGCTGCCGATGAAATCCTCGGAAGTGATGATCTTCTTATCCACCTCCAGGAAATCCCCCTCCGTCTCCACCTCGGCCCGCAGATATCCCCAGGTACTGCGGTATATATAGAGGGTATCCTTCATAGAACCATCCAGTTTCAGCGATTCTTTATAATCCTTGTCCAGAGAAAGCCGCACCGGCTCTTTCTTCCCGGCGCCGATGAGGAATTCTTCCATGTGCTGGTAAGTTACCGGGTTGTGAGCCATGCCTTTATACAGTGACCGGCAGTTTTCTTTTTCTTCTTCCGGGAAATTCAAAAAATCCTTTCCGGTGAAAATGCGGAAAGCCTCCCGGTAATCCTCCCTGGCCAAAGCTGTAAAATCATCCAGATTCTTCAGCGTGCCTCTGGTGGAATTGACCTGCCCTTTTCCGATCTCATAATGAACCGGTATCACCGCCTGTCCGATATCGCTCATGATGACGATACTTCCATAACCTCTGTCCCCGGGACGCAATCCTCTCGTGTCTATCTCATAGATTACGTGGATGATTTTCCCCTGAAACCGGTCCTCCGACAGAAGGATCCGGCGATCATTGGAAACCAGCATCCCGCGGATGGAACTGCCGTCCTGCGCCCCAAAGACGATCTCGTCTCTGTGCTGTTCTCCTTCTGCCAGTACCAGGTCGATGGATGTCTTTGATATATCAAATCCCGGATGGGTATATTCAAACGTTCCGTTAATCAGTTGCTCTACTCTTTTTTTCATTCGTTTCTACCTGTATTTTCTGCTATTGACTATTCTTTTTCAAACGCTATAATGAATTATACACTACAAAAACTTTGGATGCAACCTGCACGGCTGCGGAAAGGACAGATATGTTACAGCATAAAGATCATTTCCATGGCAGCGACCTGGAAAAGATAGAAACCATTTATCATATTAACAAGGAAGACATCGTAAGCTTCAGCGCCAACGTCAATCCCCTGGGGATCTCCTTCGCCCTGCGAAACACACTGGCGGAAAATCTGGATGCCATCACCACCTACCCGGACCGGGAATATAAAGCACTGCGCGCCTGTATCGCCCGCTACACCGACAGCCAGATCGAGAACATCATCGTGGGAAACGGTTCCACCGAGCTGATCTCTTTATTCATTCAGACCCAGCGTCCCAAAAAGGCAATGATCCTGGGCCCCACCTATTCAGAATACGAGCGGGAGGTTTCCCTGGAGGGCGGCACTGTCAATTACTATCCGCTGAAAGAAAAAGACGGATTTTCCCTGAACACGGAAGATTTCTGCAGTCACCTCAACGACTCACTGGATCTTCTGATCCTTTGCAACCCCAACAACCCCACATCCACCGCCATCAACCGCACGCAGATGCGCCGTATCCTGGATACCTGTCTGCAGTATGGCATTTTCGTGATGGTGGATGAAACTTATGCGGAATTTGCCCCCAAGGAAGAACGGGTAACCTCCATCCCGCTCACCAATAACTACAACAACCTGATTATCCTGCGGGGCACCTCTAAATTTTTTGCCGCTCCGGGGCTGCGGCTGGGCTACGCCGTCACGGGCAACCGGGATGTGTGCAAAGCCATCAATACCCGCAAAAACCCCTGGACCATCAATTCTCTGGCGGAGATCGCCGGCCGTCTGATGTTTCAGGATCAGGAATATATTGCCCGGACCGCCCATCTGATCAGCGGGGAGAGAGCACGCATATTCGAAGAACTGTCTTCCTGGGATACGGTGAAGGTCTACCGTCCTTTTGCCAATTTCATCCTCATGCGGATTTTGAAGGAAGACGTCACCTCGGATCAGCTCTTTGATCACTGCATCCGTCAATGCATGATGATCCGCGACTGCTCCACCTTCCCCTTCCTGGATGATAAATACGTCCGCTTCTGCATGATGAAGCCGGACCAGAACGACCGGCTGCTGGAAACCTTCAAAGAACTGCTCGGATAAGAAAAAGGTCTGCTTTTGGCAGACCTTTTTCTTATCCTTTAAAGTCAAAGATGGAAATCTGATTGGAATCGGGGATATCTCCCAGAAGATTCAGCTCATCCATCAAGTCTATGACCGTTTTGCTGATCTTAGTGCGATTGCGCAGATCATCTTTGGACAGAAACTTTCCATCTCTGGCCGCCAGCACCACGGCGTCCGCCGCCTTGTCGCCCAGCCCTTCTATGGTATCCAAGGCCGGCATCAGTTTTCCGTCCACGATCTGGAACCGGTGCGCCTGCGCCCGGTAGAGATCCACCGGTGTAAATTCAAATCCTCTGGCGTACATTTCCTGGACAATCTTCATATCCTTCACCGTATCCTGTTCCTTGTTGGTCAGGCTGTCAGAACGTTTCCGATATTCTTCCATGTGATATTCCAGCCGCTCCCTTCCCATACACATCAGTTCATAGGAAAAGGCCGAGGCGCGGATACTGAAGTAGGCCGCATAGTAGGCCAGCGGGTAAAAGATTTTGTAATAGGCAATCCGGTAGGCCATCATAACATAGGCCGCCGCATGCGCTTTGGGGAACATATACTTGATCTTCTTGCAGGACCAGATATACCAGTCCGGTACATCGTGGGCCCTCATCTCTTCTTCCCATTCCGGTTTCAGTCCCTTGCCCTTACGGACGCTTTCCATGATGGTAAAAGCCTGTTCGCTCTCCACCCCTTTCTGAATCAAGTACGTCATGATATCGTCACGAGTACAGATAGCCGTGGAAATGGTGGCTTTCCCCTCCTGGATCAACGTCTGGGCATTGCCCAGCCACACATCGGTTCCGTGAGACAGACCGGAAATTCTTACCAGATCAGAAAAAGTCTGTGGTTTTGTATCCTGCAGCATCTGGATGACGAAATCCGTACCGAACTCCGGGATGCCCAGGCAGCCCAGGGGGCATCCGCCGATATCCTCCGGCGTAATGCCCAATTCCTTTGTACTCTTAAACAGGCTCATCACCTCTTTATTATCCAGGGGAATGGTCTTGGCGTCCAGCCCCGTCAGATCCTCCAACATACGAATCATGGTAGGATCATCATGCCCCAGTATATCCAGCTTCAACAGATTCTCATCGATGGAGTGGTAATCAAAATGGGTGGTGATGATATCCGTATTCACATCATTGGCCGGGTGCTGTACCGGCGTGAAGGAGTTGATATCCTCTCCGATGGGGAGCACGATGATACCGCCGGGGTGCTGTCCTGTGGTACGGCGGATACCGGTACATCCTTCCACGATCCGGTCCACCTCACAGTTCCTTTTATGGATACCGTGCTCCTCATAATATTTTTTCACATAGCCAAAAGCCGTCTTGGCCGCCAGCGTACCGATGGTCCCGGCACGGAAGGTCTGGCCTGCGCCAAAGATAACCTCCGTATATTTATGCGCCTTGCCCTGGTAATCGCCGGAAAAGTTCAGGTCGATATCCGGCTCCTTGTTGCCTTTAAAGCCCAGGAACGTTTCGAAAGGAATGTCAAACCCTTCCTTTTTCAGGGGCGTGCCGCAGACGGGACAGTTTTTATCCGGCATGTCACAGCCGGCTTTTCCGGCGTAGGCTTTCACCTCGTCGGAGTCGAAATCATAGTAATGACATTTCTCGCAATAATAATGAGGAGACAGGGGATTCACCTCCGTGATACCGGCCATGGTGGCCACGAAGGAAGAACCTACCGATCCCCTGGAGCCCACCAGATAGCCGTCCTCATTGGACTTCCACACCAATTTCTGGGCGATGATATACATCACCGCGTAGCCGTTGGAGATAATGGAGTTCAATTCCCGTTCCAGACGCTCCTGAACGATTTTTGGCAGCGTTTCTCCGTAAATCTCATGAGCCCGGTTGTAGCAGATTTCCCGCAGCGTTTTATCGGAATCCTCGATCACCGGCGGAAATTTTCCTTTGCGGATAGGCGAAATCTTCTCGCACATGGCCGCGATCTTCGCCGGATTTTCAATCACCACTTCTTCCGCTTTTTTTGCTCCCAGATATTCGAACTCTCCCAGCATCTCCTCCGTGGTCCTAAGAAACAACGGCGCCTGCTGATCCGCGTCGGCAAATCCCTTTCCCGTCATGATAATGCGGCGGTAAACTTCATCCTGGGGATCCATGAAATGGACGTCGCAGGTAGCCGCCACTGGTTTTTGAAACTGTTCGCCCAGCCGCACAATTTTTCTGTTCAGTTCTTTTAAATCTTCCTCGCTCTTCACATCATCCCGATCCTCCCTGAGCATAAAGGCGTTATTTCCCAGGGGCTGAATCTCCAGATAATCGTAAAACTGCACCAGCCGAGCGATCTCCTGCTCCGGCGCTCCCCGCAAAAGGGCCTGATACAGTTCCCCCGCCTCGCAGGCAGAACCGATGATCAACCCTTCCCGGTGCTGCAGAAACACGCTTTTGGGCAGCCGGGGCCGGCGGTTATAGAACTCCAGGTGAGAACGGGACACCAACCGGTACAGATTGACGCGGCCGATATCGTTTCTGGCCAGTATGATGGCATGATAGGTGGGCAGCTTTTTTAAGGTATGGACAGAAACCTGCCCCTGCGCATTCAGACTGTCCAGATTGTCGATCTCCCGTTCCTTAAGCATCTTGAGAAAGCGCACGAAAATCTCCGCCGTGCAGGCCGCATCGTCCACAGCACGGTGATGATTCAAAAGAGGCACACCCAGCGCCTTGGCCACCGTATCCAGCTTGAACCGGTTCAGGCCTGGCAGCAGGAAGCGGGCCATTCCCACCGTATCCACGGAAGTGAAATCCGTTTCATATCCAAGATCCCGACAGTTCTTTTCGATAAAGCTCATATCAAAGGACGCGTTGTGAGCCACCATGACTGCTCCTCTGGAAAACTCCAGAAATTCCGGCAGCACCTGATCGATGGTGCGTTCATTGACCACCATGGAGTCATTGATCCCGGTGAGGTTTTCTATTTTAAAGGAGATGGGAACCTGCGGATTGACAAAAGAAGAAAACCTGTCGGTGATCTTTCCTTCCTCCACCCGCACGGCGCCGATCTCGATGATTTTGTTGGCTGCGGGACTAAATCCCGTAGTTTCAATGTCAAATACCACAAAGGAACCGTCCAGACTCTGCCCTTTGCCGTTTTCCACGATTCCCTTCAGATCATCCACCAGATAGGCCTCCATACCGTAGATCACCTTAAAGGGACTGGAAATCTTTTTCAATTCTTCTTTGCTCACATCGGGATGGTCTTTTGCATATTGATCCCGGTAGGCCCGGTCGATATCCTCCAGTGCATGGTTGGCCTCCGGGAATGACTGTACCACCCCGTGGTCGGTGATGGCGATGGCCGGATGCCCCCAGGAGTAGGCTCTTTTTACCAGTGCGGCCGCATCGGTCACCCCGTCCATATCGCTCATTTTCGTATGACAGTGCAGTTCCACTCTTTTTACCGGGCTGGTATCCACCCGGCTGGTGGTAAAATCCGGTATTTTTTTGATGCCGATGACGGAACCGATGGTCAGTTCATGGTCAAATTTATCCACGATGGTGACGCCTTTGATTTTTACAAAAGCGCCTTTTTTGATCTGTTCCGCCGTTTCCGCCACCTGAGCGTTTGGGAGAAACATTTTCACTGTGATGGTGTCGGTAAAGTCTGTGACGTTGAACATGAGAATGGTCTTTTCATTGCGGATTTCCCGGGAATCCACCGACAGGATCTTTCCCCGTATCACCACATCTCCCATTTCTCCGGCAATGCTGTCAATGGTGACGGCAGCGTCTTCCTCAAAATCTCTTCCGTAGATCACATCAGGATTGGCGCTGCGGCGGATACCCGGACGGGACTGCCGTCCGCGGAAGGATTTATTTTGTGTCTGCTGTTTTTTCCCGTTCTCACGGGTTTTCCCGGAGGCTTGTTTTTCCTTCGTCTCCTTCGTGGAACCTTTGACCTCTTCCATGGCCGCCTGTTCTCTGGCAGCATCGGCCGTCTCCTGAAGGTGGCGGGCCTCCTCCTGAATTTTTTGTTCGCTGTTGATCCTGGCGCGGCTTTCCTTTGCCTGTACATATTCCACAGAAATCTGCAGGGCAAAGTGGCACCGTTCGCAAAATACCTTGTCCAGAATCCGCTCCAGCTCTTCCCCCCGCTCCCGGGAAATCACCGTGTCCGGCAGCGTGATCCTCAAAGACTCCTGCCCTTCAAACTCCAGTTTTCCCTGGATCAGCAGATTATAGAGCACAGCGCTGTATTCCTTTAATTCCAGCAGCAGACTGTCCCGATAAACTTCCCAGAAATTTTCCGGCGTATACTGGCGGGACAGCTGGAAATCTTCGATAATTTTGATTTCCATGGGAAGACCCGGGAAAAACTGTTCCCGGATCGAACGTTCCAACGCATAGATATTCTTTTTATGAATCCACTGACGGCTGTTGAGATAAACCCGCAGGCGGGTCTTCGAAGGATTGGAAGTCACCCGCGTCACTTTGGCTTCTTCCACATAATCTTTCAGCTCTCCGTCAATCAGCAGCTTGGGAAATACGTCAAAAAACTTTTTCTCCATCATGCATCCTTCCAGTTTATCAGTTCCTGGCGCAAAGCGGATAACAGTTTGTCTTCCGGAACTTTTCGGATAATCTCCCCCTTTTTGATCAGCAAGCCTTCTCCTTTTCCCCCGGCGATTCCGATATCCGCTTCTTTTGCCTCTCCCGGTCCGTTGACCACGCATCCCATAACGGCCACTTTGATGTCCAGAGGAATATCCTGTACCATATCCTCCACCTGATTAGCCAGGCCGATGAGATCGATCTGCGTGCGGCCGCAGGTGGGACAGGACACCACTTCCACGCCGCCTTTTCGCAGACCCAGTGTTTTTAAAATACATTTGGCCGATTTGATTTCCTCCAGCGGATCACCGGTAAGAGATACCCGGATCGTATCGCCGATACCCTGATAGAGGATCACTGCCAGGCCCACAGCCGACTTAATATTCCCTGAATACAGCGTGCCCGCCTCCGTGATTCCCACGTGAAGGGGATAAGAAGTGCGGCGCGAAATCATCTCATGGGCTCTGGCGCACATCATCACGTCGGAAGACTTGATACTGATAACCAGATTGTCATATCCCAGTTCTTCAATGATATGTACTTTATCCAGCGCACTTTCCACCAGACCTTCCGCCGTCACGCCGTGGTATTTCTCCACCAGTTCTTTTTCCAGGGAACCGCTGTTGACTCCCACGCGGATGGGAATCCCCCGTTCCCTGGCCGCGTCCACCACCGCTTTTATTTTCTCCTTTCCGCCGATGTTTCCCGGGTTGATCCGGATTTTGTCGGCTCCGTTCTCAATGGCGGCAATGGCCAGCTTATAATCAAAATGAATATCTGCTACCAGAGGAATGGAAATCTCCTTTTTGATCTTCCCGATCGCTCTGGCCGCCTCCATGGTCGGGACAGCGCAGCGGATGATCTCACAGCCGGCGGCCGTCAGCGCCTGAATCTGATCTACCGTACTTTTCACATCCTCCGTCTTCGTATTGGTCATGGACTGGATCAAAATGGTATTGCCGCCGCCGATGAAACGGTTCCCGATCTGTATGATTTTTGTTTTTCGTCTGTCCATCTGTCTTACCTCTTATCTTCTAATTTCCAGAAGTTTTTCTTTCAGCTGTTCCTCCATGGCACGCAGCTCTGTCTCGGCAGCCTGGCGTTTCTCCCGTCCCTCCGTCTGGATTTTCATCACCTCATCCAATGTTGTGATCAGAGATTCGTTGGTCGCTTTTAATGTTTCCATGTCCACAATTCCCCGCTCTGCCGCTTTCGCGCTCTCCACCGTAGCGGTCTTTAAGCTGGCTGCGTTTTTCTTCAGCAGTTCATTGGTCATGTCCGTCACCTGCTGCTGGGCTTTTGCCGCCTGCGTGGAATGGGCCACCCCCAGGGCGATCACCATCTGACTTTTCCACAGAGGGATGGTATTGACGATGGTGGACTGGATTTTTTCCACCATCACGTTGTCGCTGCTCTGGACGAGACGCAGCTGGGGCGCCGTCTGAACGGAAATCATCCGGGTCAGTTCCAGATCGTGGATCTTTTTCTCGAACCGTTCACACAGGTTCTCCAGATCTTTTGCCGCCTGGGCGTCTTCAGGAAACCCGCTTTTTCTGGCTTTTTCCACCAGCGCCGGCAGTTCCTGTTCCCTGGTCTTTTTTAGCTTTTTCTTTCCGGCCAGAATATACATGGTCAGTTCTTTATAATAGGCAAGGTTGAGTTCATACATCTTGTCCAGCATGGCGATATCTTTCATCAGCTGAATCTGATGCTGCTCCAGCACGCTGCAGATCTTATCCACATTGACCTGCGCCTTCTCATATCTGGTCTTCATGGCGTTTAGCTTATTGGATGTTTTTTTGAAAAATCCCAGGATACCCTTTTCTTCTTCATCCACATCGAAATTTTTCAGTTCCGTCACCACTTCCGTGAGCAGATCCCCCACCTCTCCCAGATCTTTGGTGCGGACATTCTCCAGCGTATCGGCTGAAAAATCCGCCATCTTTTTCTGAGTGGCAGCGCCATACTGCAGGATCGCCCCGGAATTTCCAAGGTCAATCTGCCCGACAAACTCTTCCACCATTTTCTTTTCTTCTTCCGTAAGGGTTGCTTCCTCCTCCATCGGTTCCGGCTTTGGACTCTCCTCCTGCGCCGAAGGGAGAAGATCGGATTCTTCCATGACTCCAAAAGTCAGACTGGGTGTAACCGCTGTTTTTTTCATTTCTTCACTCATAGTTTTCTATCCTTTCTTGGATGTGGATTTTTTCAGGCTGTCGTCCATCAGTCCCTCCTGGGCCAGCATGGTTTTCATCACCGTAATATCCGTGGAAATATCCCAGGCTGTGTCCTGGAAAAAACGATCCAGCAGCTTTTCAAAGGCAAAGTTGATGGTGTCCAGCGTATCCTCGATCTCCTTTTTCGTCCCTGCCATGTTTTCTCCCGCTGCCGGCTGGTCATAAAGTTCCTGGTAGGCGTCCACCAGCTTGGTGGTGGTGGGCAGATAATAATTCATAAATTTGTGCAGTTCCCCGGCCACATCCGGATCTTTTTCCACCTGTTGGAAAATCCGGATCATGATTCCTTCCAGGCGGGAGAGTTTTTCCGACATCACAGGATCGGGAATATCATCGTTGGCTCTGTGGATCCGCCGTATATATTCCTGGCCTTCCCGCAGTATAGCTTTACATTCTTCACTGCGGCCGGGATCATTCATCCGCCGCTCCCACTCTGTGGCCTTGGCCTCCCGCTCTCTTTTTGCCCGCAAGGCTGCCTGATACTGCTCCCAGGCATTTTCCGTCACCATCAGGCAGGAGCCCTGCTCGTCCAGATGGCCCTGGAGAAACATGCCCTTTTTAATCATGATTTTCAAATCCTTTGCCGTAGCGGCGGGAGATTTTCCTGCCAGAGGGGCAAGTTCACTGACCTGGCAGAATTCCCTGCCATCCAGCTTTTTCACATACCGTTTAAACCTTTTTGCCCGGCTCCAGAGGGAAACGCCCTTTCCGCCCACGATCATGCCTGCCAGAAACAAAGCTCCCAGAAAGACAGTCGTGGCCAGCAGCGGCCCGGCCAAAGTCAGAAGGCCGATCATCCCCATGGCCAGCGCCGTGATGCCAAAGACACCGCCAAGTACAAATCCCAGCACCGCCATCACGATCCCGGCGCCGCCGGATCTTGAAGCGAAACGTGTCGTGTCATATCCCCTCTTTCTCTGCAGCGTACTGCTGTAATTGGCCTTTTTAAAGTCGCCCTTGATTTCTTTATTGGGATATTTTTCATAATACTGTGCGCTGCGGGTTTCGAAAGCTTCTTCCGCCTTCTCCATCCCTTTTTTCACGCTGTCGGCGGCAGAACTGACCGCCTGGTTGATGACGCCCGAAACCGTTTGATTCAGTTTTCGAAAATCCTGAGAGTCGACTGCCGACTGCACCATATCTTTGATCTGTTCTCCCAGATCATACCAATCGTTATTTTTCATTTCTTTCTCTCGTATTTCAAAAAGGTGTATTCCAGGTCAAAATATGTCTGCTCCTCGCTGGAAGCCGTGATCTCCCACTCCGGCATCTGATCCAGATTTGGGAAAAAAGTATCTGCCTGGTAGGCAAAATCAATCTTTGTCACATGGATGGTGTCACAGTAGGGAAGCATCATATGATAGACTTCTCCCCCTCCGATCACATAAACATCCTCATCGTTATATTTTTTCAGTTCCTCCAAAAGTTCTTCTTTGGAATGTACTGTCACCGCGCCTTTGGCGTCGTACCCGGCATCTTTCGTCAGCACGATATTGATCCGGTTTTTTAACGGCATGCCTCCCGGAAAGCTTTCCAGCGTCTTTCTGCCCATCACCACCACCTTTCCGGTGGTTTCCTGACGGAAAAATTTCATATCTGAGGGAATGGAAACCAGCAGCTTATTGTTACAGCCGATTCCCCAGTTCTGATCTGCCGACAAAATCATATTCATAACGGTCTTCCTTTCTATACTGCAATGGGAATATTTTTAATCTGCGGACCGGTCACATAGTCTTCCACATGGAGATCCTCCACCGTAAACTGATAGAAGTCCTTCACCTGCGGGTTCAGCCACACCTTGGGCGCATCGTAAACAGGCCGTCTGATCAGTTCTTTCACGATGGGAATATGCCGGTCGTAGATGTGGGCGTCCGCAATCACATGGAGCAGCTGCCCCGCTTTCATATCGCTGACCTGCGCAATCATCATCAGCAGCAGGGCATACTGGCAGACATTCCAGTTGTTGGCCGCCAGAACGTCCTGAGAACGCTGATTCAGCACTCCGTTCAGTATCAGCTGACCGCCGCCTTTTTCCTGCGTCACATTGAAGGTCATGGAATAGGCGCAGGGGTACAGGTTCATCTCATGGAGATCCTGATGGACATAAATATTTGTCATAATACGGCGGCTGTATGGATTTTCCTTCAGATCGTAAAGCACTCTGTCCACCTGATCCATCATCCCTTCCCGATACTGATGTTTCACTCCCAGCTGATAGCCGTAGGCTTTCCCTATGGATCCCTCTTCATCAGCCCAGCTGTCCCAGATATGGCTGTTCAGATCCTTGATATTATTGGATTTTTTCTGCCATATCCAAAGTATCTCGTCAAAAGCGCTTTTTAAAGCCGTCCTTCGCAGAGTAATGGCCGGAAATTCTTTCGTCAGATCATAACGGTTGACCACGCCGAACTTTTTGATGGTATAGGCGGGCGTTCCGTCTTCCCAGACCGGACGCACCTTCTCTCCTTCTGTGCTGCAGCCGTTCTCTATGATATCGCTGCACATATCAATAAACAGTCTATCTGCCAAGCTCATTTTACTTTTCCTCGTTCTTTCTGTCTGAATCTGCAACAAAACTTTTTAATCTTATGATACCATGGCGCTATAACGAATTCAAGTGACCGCCTCCACAAAACAGGGGACAAAACAGGCGGCGAAATCTGCTTTTGACATCGCCCGCCAATCGTGCTATAGTAGGCGGCATATAAACAGGAGGAACCGTCTATGAAACGATTGATTATATTTTTACTGAAACCCCTGTCCTTTCTGCCCGCTCTGCTGATGATGTACGTCATATTTTCCTTTTCATCCCAGAGCGGCCAGGTGTCCGGCGAACTCAGCTACAAAGTCAGCTATCACATCGTAACCATCGGCGCCGAGATCCTGGACAAGGATATTTCCGATATGGGAGTGGACTACTATATCGAGCAGATCCACGGACCAGTCCGTAAAGCCGCCCACATGACGGAATATTTCCTGCTGGCCATCGCCATCTCCTTTCCTTTTTATGTTTACGGCCTGCGGGGTTTTCCTCTTCTTGTGGTGGCCGGAATCATCTGCTTTGGTTTTGCCTGTACCGATGAATTCCACCAATCCATGGTGGAGGGCCGCGGACCCTCAAAACGGGATGTGGCCATCGACTGCGTGGGGGCATTCTTTGGAATCATGCTGGTTCGCATCGTCTGCTTCACCGCTTTGCTTGGCAGCGGCGGCAAAAAGAAAAAAAGGCGAAAGCGCCGCCGTTAATCTGATTTTACACTTGACGGCTCTTTAATTATCTGTCAAAATAGATACAGTAATACTGATATTACATATTAAGGGAGGTATGCAGAATGTATGTTCAAAAGGAACCCGTTCGCGGCTACAATGAATATTTGAACCTGAACGAGGGCGAAGGTATCAAAGCCATGATGGATGTAGGGCTTCTGGTAATGGAAGCCGGCGATACCTATTCTTTCCATGAGACAGAAAAAGAAATGGCATGGATTATGTTTGAAGGAAAAGCGAAAGTGGAATACGACGGAAAAACCGTTGAAATGGATCGTCCCAACCCCTTTGATTACAATCCCTACTGCCTGCATCTTTGCGCCGGAGACAGCTGTACCATCACAGCGCATGACAGCAGTGTATTCTACGTACAGAAAACCATGAACGACCGCAAATTCGAGGCGAAAATGTATCTGCCGGAGGATACCGACACCTGGGCGCGCGGTGTGGACGAACTGCAGGGCACGACCAGAAGAAACGTAAGAACCTGCTTCGACTACGAAAACGCTCCGTATTCCAACATGGTTCTGGGAGAGGTTGTCAACCTTCCCGGTAAATGGTCAAGCTATCCGCCTCACTGGCATCCGCAGCCGGAAGTTTACTTCTTCCGCTTCGACAAACCCATCGGATACGGCGCCGGCTGGATCAACGGTGAAGTGACAGAAATCAAGCATAATGGTCTTGCTGTTATCACCGAAAAGCCCCATCCCATGGTTGCCTGCCCTGGATATGCTCTTTGCTATACCTGGGGTATCCGTCATCTGCCGGGAAATCCCTGGGAGAAAACACGTATCGACGATGAAACCCATAAATGGATGCTGGATCCCAACGCCAAGATCTGGGACGGCGAGAGTCTGGATACGCTGAAATAAGTTATTAAAATCAGTCAGAAATATCCGGGTTGGCCGGGAAAATTTCCCGTCAACCCGGATGTTATGTATCTCCTTATTCCTTCTGTATGACTCAGACTGGCAATTGCCAGCGACAGATCTCTTGGCACTTCCGATAATTCTTTCCTGTTGGCTTCCATAAACTGTCCAAGATTCTGCCGATTACTCTGATAATGACTCCCTCCATGTTTCCGGTATGCCCTTCCAGTCAATCAGATCGCGCAGATTTCGTGCTCCTTTCCATTCTTTTTCACTATAATAGATTACATATATCTGTACCGGTTTCAATCTGTCTCTCAAAGAAAACCGGCTGATATATTCATCGCCTGTCAAATCTCTTTTTCTCATGTGTTCCGCCTGGATCTGTTCTTTCTGGCGAATATATTCTCCAAGGGTATATTCCAGAGCTCTGAGAACCATAACAGGATCCAGATAATTCTGATGTTCCATGAAATATTTCTCTGCTGCATCTTTCTTCAATTGCATCCTCCTTTTACATGCAGCATATTATATTGTTTTTTTCCATTATAAATTTATACCGCAGAAAATACAATATGATACGCTGCTTTTTTAATTCGTATTGTTTTGGGATTTTGTGGCCGAATGGCCGGAATGCCTGTAATCTGGCAATAAGATTGTTTTGACCTTGGCATTATTATAAAAATGATCCTCTCTGTCGTCAAGGCGGAACATAAAAGGATTCGAAATGAAACGTAAAAAAGTGATGCAGCTCCTTTCAGAGAATGCACCACTTTGCTATTACTGTTCTTTTTCTTCTGTCTCTTCCGGCACAGATTCCTTTGCTGCAATGGTTTCCGGCTCTTCCTCCCGAACTTCCTCCACATCGTCGATTTCAGAATCCTCTTCCTCCGTCTCTTCTTCCGGAGGATTTTTACTCATCATGATCAGTCCCCGGCCGCCGAAAATCGCCAGCGCCGCTCCGGCTATAATGAATATCACCGCCGCAATGGTAACAAAAAGCGTATGGTTGCCGGTTTCTCCCCTCATCACTGCAGTCAGAATATTATAAGACAGGTAAATCAGATAAAGTCCTGCAACAGTCCTCAAAATGTAAGAAAATCTGTCGTTGCGCATAAGCTACCTTCCTTCGTATTTTTGGACTATCATATCATTTTTTCTCTGATTTGTAAACGGTCAGATCAGTTTTAACAGATCTTCCATATTCAAAATCACATAATCTGCCCCTGCCTCCAGAAATTCCGCTTTCACCTTCCCGCACTTCTCCTGTTTTTCTTCCGGTGAAAGAGCCTCATATTCTTCCTTTGTCAGTCCCATCTGGGAACTGCCCACAATCACGCCAACACTGATCACACCGGCCTGTTTCCCCTCTTTGATATCCGAAATGGTATCTCCCACTTTGATCACCCGGTGTACATCCGGCAGCTTTAACGCTTCCATGTTGCGGAAAATCATATAAGGATAAGGCCTACCCATACCGCCCACGCTGTCAGGCGTCACCATGCAGTCCGGCTCATATCCGTTTTTTGCAGCCTGCGGCGCCACAATTTCCATCATTTTGTCATTATATCCGGTGGTGGAACCGATGACGATGCCCCGCTCTCTCAGCGCCTGCACGGTCTTCACCACACCGGGCTTGGGATCGGCAAAACGATCCAGAATAGAAAGCAGTTTTTCCTCAAAATGGCCGTACAGCTTCTGTGCGTCATCGTCTGCGGGAACGCAGCCGTACTTCTCCTGCCAGCATTTTGTGATTCTCTCCATCTTCAGCATGGTACGGATATGGTCGATTTTCAGCATGCCCATGGGTTTTCTCACTTCCTCCATGGTGGGTTCGATGCCAAAATGTTTAAAGACCTCCACGAAGGCCTGCACCGGCGCGAAGCTTCCGTAATCCACTGTGGTTCCCGCCCAGTCAAAAATTACCCCGTCAATCTTTCTGTTTTCCATGATTTATCTGTTCCTTTCTTCCAAAAAATCTTTCATCAGGCTGCAGAGCTTCTCGATATCCTCCCTGTAGATCTCTCCGATATTACCGATACGGAAGGTATCCGCCTCCGTTACCTTGCCCGGATAAATGGCGTAGCCCCTTTCTTTGATGTAATCGTACATCTCCTGGAATGAAAAGTCCGCATGTTCCGGGTTGAAAAAGGTGGTGATGATGGGGCCCTGGTGCTCTGCATCAATATAAGGCCGGATCCCCATTTCTTTCATCTTTTCGATCAGCAGACGGTTATTGTCCGCATAGCGCTGATGGCGGGCCGGAATGCCTCCTTCTTCTTCCAGTTCCTCCATAGCTTTGGCAAATGCCAGCACCACATGGGTCGGTGAGGTGAATCTCCATTTGCCGTCCGCCTCCATGGTTTTCCACTGGTCATAGAGATCCAGAGAAAGGCTTCTTGCTTTGCCCTCGCTGGCCTTCAGCAGATCCTTTCTGGCAATGATAAAGGAAAATCCGGGAACACCCTGGATACATTTATTTGCGCTGCTGATGATAAAATCAATCCCCCAGTCTTTTACGGGAATTTCCATGCCGCCAAAGCTGCTCATGGCGTCCACGATGAATACTTTGCCGGCAGCCTTTACCACTTTCCCCACCGCCTCAATGTCATTGAGAATCCCGGAAGTGGTCTCACTGTGTACCATGGCCACATGGGTGATTTCAGGATCCTGCTCCAGGATCTCTTTTACCCTTTTTGCCCGGGGAATCTGATCGTAATGCTCCCGGTAAACGGCAAATTTAAGCCCCGCGTGACCGGCGATATCTGTCATACGCTCTCCGTAAGCGCCGTTGGCTATGATCAGCAGTTTATCTTCCTGGCCGACGACGCTGGTCAGGACAGACTCCACGCCGAAAGTGCCGCTGCCCTGCATCAGCACAGCCGTGTATTCCTCCGGGGAAACCCGGGCCAGTTTCAAAAGACCGGCGCGGATTTTCTGCGTAATCTGTTTGTAATCGTCATCCCAGGTACAGTGATCCGTCATCATCTCCTGTTTCACCGTTTCTGTGGTGGTCAGCGGTCCTGGTGTCAGTAATTTATATGAAATCATGTCTTCTTCTCCTTTTTATGTTTGATCTGTCTATGAGAAGCCGCTATTTGCAGCTTTCCGATAACGCCTGGTGCCTTTCCAGGAGTTCCACTGTCAGCGGTTCCTCAAATACTTTCGGGTTGGCCGACTGATTGGCAGAATCTGTCGTCTCGCCCGCGTACAGGGCATTGGGATAGTATTCCAGCAGTTTTTCTCTGCCCTTTTCGATGATACACCGGGCCATATCCATGGCTTTCTCATTGGTCTTTTCCTGTTTATCCACTACGGCCACAGATTCGGTCAGGGAAAAGTTTCCTTCTGCGGGATCCACAAAATCCACCGGAAGTCCTTCCTCCTTGTCAGCCACCGCCTGCTGACGCAGACCGAAACCGACAGCTACCTCTCCGGCGCGCACTTTTTTCAGCGGCCCGGAACCGGATTCTTCGATATGGGGACCGGCATTTTCATAGATCCCGGTCAGCACTTCCTTCGCCCCTTCCTCGCCGTACTCGGAAACCAGAGCCTGCAGCAGCAGCCAGGCAGTGGACGATGAAGATATATCTGTCACGGAAACGGTATCTTTATAAACCGGATCAGCCAGATCCTTCAGCGACGCGGGCATAGGCAGATTATTTTCCTTCATCATCTGTGTATTGACAAGGATGGTTCCTTCCTGAGCCGTGATGGGAGCACAGTAGGATGGACATTCATCCAGTGTATTGACTTCAAAAGTCAGATCCAGAAACATCTTTTGTTCCTTCTGTGCGCTGTCCACATAAAAAGTACTCATGGTAATCAGATCCGCTTCGATATTTTCCCCCTCGGCCAGCAATTTCCCTCCCAGCTCCGAAGTACCGAAGGTCTGAAGAATATACTGTCCTTTATAGCCATTTTCATCCAGCGCGGCCTTCATGCATTCCACCGCCTCATCGTCGGCGTTGGAATAGATGACGACTTTCTCTTCTCCTTCATTTCCCCGAGATCCTGCCACAGTAAAGGTGGTGATTCCGCCTGCCATGACAGCCACAATCACAAGACCGGCCAGAGCTCTTTTCAGTTTGCCGACTGGTTTTGCCAAGGCGGCGCCGGTACGTTTCTCGGCGCGTCTGGCCAGAGAACCGAACACCGCCTTGGCAGCCAGGTTGGTAAAAAGTATTAATAAAGAGAGTACGAATATTTCGTTGAATTTGTTATAATACTGCAGCTCCTTGATTTTGGTGGTAATCACCATGGTTCTGGCTCCTGCCAGGAAAATCACGGCGCTGATGGTCACCATGGCATTGACAAAATAGTAACTGAACACTTCCAGCAAAGTAGAAAGCGCGTTTGGCGTCACCACCCGTACCACGGTTTTGGTCCAGGTATCCCCCATCAGCATGGCTGTGGTTTCCCAGGACGCATTCATCTTTGCCAGAGAACTTTTCATCATCAAGTAGGGCGTCGAGAAGAAATGCACCATGTTACAGATGATGAGTATGGCAAAGGTATTCTGTAAAAAGCTTCCGGAAAAGGCAAAGAGGTACGCAAGACCCAGCACCATGCCGGGGATGGTATTGGTTACCAGCGCGATTCCTTCCACGATATTTTTCCATTTCGGGCTGATGGAACTTCTGGCCGTAATCAGCGCCGCACCATAGGAGATCAGCGTGCCGATCACTGCCGTCAGCAGCGCCACCATCAGTGAGTTCAGATACACCCCATAAAGACTGCTGTCAGAAAACACCGTCCGGATATGTTCCAGTGTAAAGTTGGTGTAATAAGGCCAGTCCTTCACAAAAGGCACCACAAAGATCACGGCAAAAACAGAAATCACGCAGATCATGATGATGCCTGTCAGCAGGGCAAAAACGCCGTCCCTGGCCGTACTTTTTTTCAGTTCCACCGCTGAAATTTTATTGTAGCGCACGTTATACTTTTCCAGCCATTTCAGCACCGCAATACTGACTACGGATGGAATCAGCATCACCAGCGCCACCACGGCGCCGTTCCCGAAATCAGGGACGCTTCCCAGCATCTCGCTGTAGAGTACGCTGGCAATCACCTGAAACTCTCCTCCCACAGAGGCCGGGATACCAAAATCCGTAAAGCACAGGAAAAAGGTCTGAATAAAGGACGCCGCAAAAGTTCCCAACATAGGCCAGAATACTGTCACCAGAAAAGTCTGCCAGGGAGTATCATTCATAATTCTGGATACAACCATATATTTCTTGTCTATGTATCCCATGGTATTGTTCAACAGCATGAAGGATACCGGCAGAGTATAAATCACATATCCCAGCAGCAGTCCGTTAAACCCATAGATTTCAAAAAGCTGATGCCCGAATATTCTTGTCAGAAGCCCCTGCTTGCCGAAGGAATAGATAATGGCAAATCCATAGGTAATGGTGGGAAGCAGCATGGGCAGCACCGCCACTGTCTGAATCAGCTTTTTATACTTCCTGCCCAGATTCGTATAGTGGACACCGTAAGCCATGATAAAAGCCAGCAGCGTCGTCACCAGCGCACTGGTACAGGATACGAGAAAGCTGTTTCCAAGAGCCTGCAAAAAACCCTTTTGTCCAAACATTTCACGGAAATTACCCGCTCCGATGCTTCCGTCTTTCACGAAGGATTTCAGCAGCAGCTGTACCATGGGCGCCGCCAGGAAAATCAAAAAGACTGCGCACAGAATACCGAAAATAATCTTAATCTCTTTCTTCTTCATCTTCGCTATGACAGCCTCCCGCTATAGCACAGCCGTCGCCGGATTCTGTGTGGCTGCAAACAGACTGTAAATATTGTTTTTCTTGATTTCCAGCTGATTTAAGATAAAGTTTTTGACAAAATTGTTTTTCGGCTTTGTGATAATCTCTTCCGGTCTGCCATACTGGGATATCATCCCCTCGTTGACAATCATCACCCGATCGGACAGCGTCAGAGCCTCCTCCGGATCATGGGTTACAATGATGGTAGTCAGATGGAATTCTTTGGCAATGGTTTTGATCCGCTCCTTAATGGATTCTTTGATCACACCGTCCAGAGCGCTTAAAGGCTCGTCCATCAGCAGGATCTTCGGTTTCATCACCATCGTCCTGGCCAGAGCTACCCGCTGCTTCTGACCGCCGGAAAGCTGATCGATACGTTTTTCCAGGTGCTCTTCAAGACCTAAAAGATGAATCAGATCATCCACCTCCTGCTGTGTGGAGATATCCGGTTTGTTTCTCAGTCCGTAGGTAATGTTCTTATATACATTATAGTTGGGGAACAGGGCATAGTCCTGAAAAACAATATTAAACCCTCTTTTCTCCATTGGCACACTGGTCAGATCCTCGCCGTCAAAGATGATCTTCCCGTTGTCACATTCCGTAATTCCCAGAATCAGATTCAACAATGTGGTTTTTCCGCATCCTGAGGGCCCGAGAATGGAGACGATTTCTCCGTCGCCGATCTCCAGGCTGATATCCTTTAAAATCGTCACGCCGTCATAAGATTTTCGTATATGTTCCAGCTTCAGCATCGTTACTCTCCTTTCGCACGTTCACCTTCCACTTTCTTTGAACGTGGCCATTATAACAAGAGGGGAAGGGGAAAAACTATCAAATTCAATCCATTTTTTTGTAAAGAACAGGTAAAGAAAAGTAGAAAAAAACCTGTAGAAAATCTACAGATTTCCTACAGGCTGTCCCCGCTTTGATAAGCTTTGTCCCGAATGATATATTCGCTTCTTCTCAATCTTTCCAGATAACGGTCATAGTCGGTGGCAATGATTGCCAGATAAAGCATATCCACCACCAGAATCTGGGAAGTACGGGAGAAAATAGCATCCCCGTACATATGCTGTTCCTGGCTGGTACAGATCAGATGATCCGCATACCGGCTGATCACGCTGTCACGAAAATTTGTCATCACGATGGTGACCGCCCCCCGCTCCCTGGCAATTCGCAGCGCATCCACCGTATCCTTCGAGCAGCCGGAATAAGTAATTCCTATCGCCGCCTCCCCCGGCTTCATGCTGTCGGCGGCGATTCTCTGATGGTAACTGTCAACAAAGCGACGGCAGTTCAGTCCCAGATAAAGCAGTTTTGTTTCCAAATCTGCAGCCGTAGCGTTGGAATTTTCCACGCTGAAGATATCGATTTTCTCTGCCTGCGCCAGCGCCGCAACCGCCGCTTCAAAATCCGGTATGGAGATGCTTTTCAGATTGTTTTCCATCATCCGCGAGGCGGCGGCCACGATTTTCTCCGGAATATCCGCCGGCCGATCTTCCCGTGTGAGCCGGCATCCGTACAGGCTCATGGTTTCCCGGTCCCTCGCCGCCAGTTCTTCCACCAGCGCGTAGTGAAACTGCCGGTACCCCCGGTATCCCGCCGCTTTTGCCAGCCGGATCACCGTGGGCTGGCTGACGCCGCAGCTTTTCGCCAGTTCTTCCAGCGACATCCTGCGGGCCTGATCTGCATGATCCAAAATAAAATCTGCGGCTCTTCGCTCGGAAGGCCGCAGTGTCTGATAGATTTTCTGAATTTCCAGCAATACGTTTTCCATTCTTTTTGACCGTCCTGTAATTTTTCTACAAACTTTACCGTTTTCTGGTCTTTTTATTATAGCAAAGAACCGGCGCCGGATAATTCAATTTCATGTAAAAGCTTTGTAAAATTCAGCGAACGAACTGGCTGTTGTACATATTGGCATAAAATCCGCCTTTATCAAGAAGCTGCTGATGGGTGCCGATTTCCACGATATCGCCCTTTCGCATCACCAGTATCACATCCGCTGTCCGCACCGTGGACAACCGATGCGCCACCACAAAACTGGTCCGCCCTTTCATCAGTTCTTCAAAGGCTTTCTGCACCCTGATTTCCGTCATGGTATCGATGGAGGAAGTCGCCTCGTCCAGAATCAGTACCGCCGGATCCATCAGCATTACCCGCGCGATACAAAGGAGCTGTTTCTGTCCCTGAGAAAGGCTACCGCCGTCCTCACCGATGACTGTGTCGTACCCTTCTTTCATCCTGCGGATGAAGCTGTGGGCATAGACTTTCCTGGCCGCCTCCATGGCCTCCTCCCGGGAAGCTCCAGGCTTCCCATAGGTAATATTTTCCAGTATGGTGCCCGACTTAAGCCAGGTATCCTGCAGCACCATCCCGTATCCGGCCCGCAGACTGTCCCTGGTAATCTGATCAATGGGATATCCGCTTATCAGCAGCCGACCTTTTTGAATATCATAAAAGCGCATCAGCAGGTTGATCAGAGTAGTTTTCCCACAGCCCGTGGGGCCTACGATGGCCACCCGCTGCCCGGGACGCACCGAAAGATTCAGATCTTTGATCAGCGGCACATCAGGCCGGTAAGAAAATCCCACATGCTCAAAGGACACCTCCCCTGTAGCCTCTTTCAGCGTCAGGGCATGTTCATCATCCACCGGTTCGGCAGGCTCGTCCATCAATTCAAACAGTCTGCGTGCCGAAGCCAGGGCATTCTGCAGTTCCGTGATAACGCCCGATATTTCATTAAAGGGCTTGGTATATTGGTTGGCATAATTCAGGAAGCTGGTCAGCTGTCCAATGGAAATTCTGCCGGAAATGGCGCAGAACGCCCCGTAAATCCCCACGCCGGTATACACCAGCCCGTTGACAAACCGGGTGGAAGGATTGGTAATGGAGGAAAAAAATGTGGCTTTGACGCCGCAGTCCTTCAGTCTTTCATTAATCTTTTCAAAACGCTCATAAGCCCGGTCTTCATAACCAAATGCCTTGACCGTCTTCTGGTTTCCCACCATCTCTTCCACAAGGGAAGTCATCTCCCCTCTTGTTTCCGACTGAATGCGGAACATGGTAAAGGTCCGTCTGGCGATAAAATCCGCTACCAGGAAAGAAACCGGCGTAATCACCACCACCACCAGAGTGATTTTCACATTGATGGACAGCATGAACGCCAGCGTGGCCACAATCGTCATCACGCCGGTAAACAGCTGTGTAAAGCCCATCAGAAGGCCATCTGCAAACTGATCCACATCTGTGGAAATACGGCTGATCATATCCCCCGGCTGTCTGCTGTCGATATAAGAAAAAGGCAGTTGCTGCAGATGGGCAAAGGCCCGGTTTCTCACATCCTGCACCACCTGGTAGGTAATGCGGTTAACCAGCAGGCTCATCGCCCACTGGGAGAGAGCCGTCGCCGCGGCTACCGCCGCCAGTTCCAGAACGATGGTTCTTAGTTTCCCGAAAGATACCTCCCCTTTCCCCACCAGCGCATCGATTCCCCGGCCGATGAGAATGGGCGCATAAAGAGTCGTCAGTACCGTCACCGCCGCCAGGATAATCATGACTGTCACCTGCAGCCGATATGGCGAGATCCATTTCAATACCCGCTTTAACGTTTCTCTACTGCTCATAGGCCGTCACCTCTTCCCTGGAAAGCTGAGACAGGCAGATTTCCCGATATACCGGACAGTCGGCAAGGAGCTCACTATGGCTGCCCTGTCCGGCCAGATGTCCGTCATCCAGCACCAGAATTCTGTCTGCAGACTGTACGGCGGCCACTCTTTGCGATACCAAAAAAACTGTCTTTCCCTGCGTATTTTCCCGAAGTTCCCTGCGCAGGGCCGCATCGGTGGCAAAATCAAGAGCAGAGGAACTGTCGTCCAGGATCAGAATCGGCGCGTCTGCCGTCAGCGCTCTGGCGATGGTCAGTCTCTGTCTTTGTCCGCCGGAGAAATTTTTTCCGCCGGGAGCCACCGCCGTATCCAGCCCTTCCGGTTTTTCCCTGACAAAATCCAGAGCCTGGGCCGTCTTCAGCGCTTTTTCCATCTCTTCTGTCGTGGCATCCTCTTTGCCCCACATCAGATTCTGACGGATCGTTCCGGCAAAAAGCACTGCCTTTTGAGGAACCATGGCGACCTTCCTGCGCAGCTGGCGAAAGGGATATTGTCTGACGTCTCTGCCGTCTACCTCCACCCGGCCTTCCTGACAGTCATAAAATCTGGATATCAAAGAGACCAGCGTCGTCTTTCCTGAACCGGTTCCGCCGATGATTCCGATGGTTTCACCCGGCCATGCTTCAAAGGAGATATCGCTTAAAGAAGGTTCCTTCGCATGATCGTATGCGAAGGTTACCTGTTTAAACGCCACCCGCGGACTGTTTTCCTTCTCTTTTTGAACCGTATTTCCTTCGTCCGTCATGGTCACTTCCATAGCGAAAACATCATTGACCCGCACCGCACTGGCCAGCGCCCTGGTCACCGTCACGATCAGATTAGCCAGCGCAACCAGCGCCAGCAGAATCTGCATCATATAGTTAACCAGAGCGGTCATTTCACCCTGGGTAACGCTTCCGCTGTAAACCTGGCCGCCGCCCAGCAGCAGGATCCAGATGATAGCGCCGTTGACCAGCGCATAGGTAAGGGGATTCATCATGGCAGAGATCCGGCCCGCCAGCAGCTGCGTTTTCTTCAAAAGTCCGGTGGTTTCCTCAAACTCCTTTTTCTCATCCTGCTGCCTTGAAAAAGCGCGCACCACTCTGGCGCCCACATAGTTTTCCCGGACCCTTCGCACTACCGTATCCAGGATCTGCTGCACCCGCCGGTAAATCGGCAGAGTCGTTCTCACGATCAGAAAGATCACCAGGCTGAGCAGGAGGATGGCTGCGATAAAAATCAGAGTCAGCTTTCTGCTGATGGTAAAAGCCATGAAAACTGCACCCACCACGATGAAAGGAGAGCGCAGAAAAAGCCTCAGCATCAGATTGACGCCGTTTTGCACCTGATTGACGTCGCTGGTCATTCTGGTTACCAGCGCGGCCGTCCCTGCCCTATCCAGCTCATGGTAAGAGAAGCGGTTGATATGACGGTACAGGTCGCTGCGCAGTTCCGCGGAAAAACCAAGGGCCGCTTTGGCCGCAAAATACTGTGCCGTCAAAGAGCAGCACAGACCCAGCACGCCAAAGAAAATCAGCAAAAAGCACATCCGCCAGATGTAGGGACGATCCTGGTTTCGGATCCCCACATCGATGATCCGCGCCATCACCACCGGAACCAAAAGTTCAAAAGCGGCTTCCAGCATTTTGAAAAGCGGGCCGATCACCGCCTCCTTTTTATAATTTCCCAGATATTTCAATAAATTTTTCATCGCCTGCTAGAGCCTTCCATAGATTCCGGACAGTTCTCTGATCCGGTCTGCCAGTTCATCGGTAAACTGGCCTTTTAGCAGTCTCCACTTCCAGTTTTCTCCAACCGTGGAAGGCACGTTGATCCTTGCTTCCGAACCCAGGCAAAGATAATCCTGCATGGGAATCACTGCCCGCTGAGCCACACTTGCGATGGCCAGACGGATAAATTTCCAGATATATTCTTTTTCATCATGACCGTGGTAATCCAGATACTGCCGTGCATACCGGTCGGCGTGGGGGGGCATGGTACGAATCCATCCCGCCAGCGTGTCATTATCATGGGTTCCCGTATAGATAATGCTGTTCTGCGGAATATTGTGAGGCAGATAAAGACAGGTTGGATCGCTGTCAAAGGCAAATTCCAGCACCTTCATGCCGGGATAGCCGGTGTCTTTCACCAGCTGGATCACGCTTTCCGTCAGAAAGCCAAGATCCTCCGCAATAACCTGAAGATTTTCCACCTTCTCCTGCAGCGCCCGGAACAGTTCCAGTCCTGGCCCCTTTTCCCAGTGGCCGAATTCTGCTGTCTCTTCTCCAAAAGGCACAGAATAATACTCGTCAAAGCCGCGGAAATGGTCGATACGCACCACATCGTAAAGACGCAGGCTGTGCTGCATCCTGGAAATCCACCAACTGTAGCCTGTTTCCCTGTGATACTCCCAGCTATACAGCGGATTGCCCCACAGCTGACCCTTTGGCGCAAAATAGTCCGGCGGACATCCCGCCACGGCAATGGGCTGGTTCTTTTCATTAAACTGGAACAGCAGCGGATTGGACCAGGCGTCGGCGCTGTCAAAGGAAACGTAAATGGGCATATCCCCGATGATCTGGATCTGACGGTCGTTGGCATACTGTTTCAGGCGGTCCCACTGCTGATAGAACTTATACTGGACAAATCGGTAATACTGGATTTCATCTGCCAGCTTCATCCGTTCATTCTGAATCGGCCCCGGATGACGATCCCTCAGTTCCTCCTCCCACTCTGTCCACGGCTCCCCTTCATGACTCCCTTTAAAGGCCATATACAGCGCATAATCTTCCAGCCAGAATCCGTTCTCCCGCACAAAATCCCCGAAGTCTTCTTCCGGATTAAAACGGCTGTAGGCTTTTCGCAGCAGCACGTCCCTGGATTCCTCCACTTTATCGTAATCCACATACTGCGGATCCGTTCCGTAAGAAAAGCTCTCGCATTCTTCCCTGGTCAGCAGGCCTTCCTCCACCAGCTTTTCCAGATCAATAAAGCAGGCGTTTCCGGCAAAAGTGGAAAAAGACTGGTAAGGGGACGCTCCGTATCCCGTCGGCCCCAGCGGAAGAATCTGCCAGATTTTCTGGCCGGCGCGGGCCAGCTGATCCACAAATTCATACGCCTCCCTGGAAAAACAGCCAATTCCGTATTTTGACGGCAGCGATGCCACCGGCAGCAATATTCCGCTACATCTCATGTTCCTTTTTATCCTCCCTCAATGTTTTTTTCATAAAATGGTACAGATCCGCAAAAACCTGTTCCCTTTCATCCTCCTGCAGGATTTCATGGCGCATTGTGCCGTACCGCCTGCAAAGAACGGTACCATATCCTTCGGCCCGCAGCGACTGCACCGTGTCCGATACCTTCCTGCGGCCGCCCATACAGGGATCTGCAGATCCTCCTGTCAGCAATACCGGCAAGCCGGGATTCTGGCACCTGCTTTTGCGGTATGCTTCTTTCATCAGTCCGAACAACGTAAGATATCCGTCCACCGTAAACCGGAATCCGCACAGAGGAGACTCTTCATATTCCTTTGCCACCTGACGGTTGGAGCAGATCCAGGCAAACTTTTGCCTTTCGCTGCGAAAGGCCGCTGCAAACGGCCCGAACGTCACCGCCTCCAGCAAACCGCTGCGGAAACGATCTCCTTTCCATCTTTTCAGGATTTCGGCTATCCCTATGCCAAGAGAAAGCGCCGGACGCTCGGACGGCACTCCGCATAGGATCAACCCATTCAGATCAGCGCCATACTGCCTGGCGTATACTCTGGCCGTCAAAGACCCCATACTGTGGCCAAAGAGGATCAGCGGCATCTCCCCGCCAAACCGGTTTCGCATATAGCCGGTGACACAGCGGGCGTCCTCCACCAAAACACCGCTTCCCTGTCCATTCATATATCCCAGATCGTTCCTGTCTTTTACACTTCTCCCATGTCCCCGGTGATCATGGATCACCGTAATCAGTCCCTGCCGATTCAGATATTCCATAAAAGGCAGGTAGCGTTCCTTATGCTCGCACATCCCGTGGAGAAGCTGCACCATAGCCAGCGGTTTTCTCTCAGGAAGCCCCAACAGCAAATCCAGCTTTAGTCCATCCCGTTTCGAATAGATTCTGACTTGTTCCAACAACCTGCATACCCCTTTCCTGAAAAAAATACGGGGACAGAGAAACTGCTTTCTCCATCCCCGACGCTTTAGCTGTTGCGTTTAAAAAATTTGATAAGAAATACCAGGGAAGCCGCGATAATCACCATATATGCCAGAGATACCCACATATACTGGCCGAAGCATACCAGCAGAAGTTCCGCCAACAGCCATAAAAGCGTTACGCACCCCAACTTCCTTCCCATGATTTTTTCTTCCTCCGGCGTCAGCTGTCTCTTCGATCCTTTTGATTTTAGAAATATCGATCCGTGGCCGGTCAACAACATAACCGTCACCACCACCAGGATCGCAATCAGAAGCACCTCGAAAGTCCTGCTGAATAAAAACGACTCTGCTACCATATCTTTCTCCTCTTTGTCACCTTTTAATAGATTTAATCATCATAGCATAAATCCCTGTAAATGTCTACTGGATATAGTCTTTGCAGACATAAGCTGTACCGCCTCCATAGGAGATCTGATACCAGTTGCGAATCTCTCCGGTAATGGTCACGGTCTGTCCTTTTTCCACACTGCCCACTACGGAACTGGTGTTATCCGGTCCGCTTCTGACATAAGCAGGAGAATGACAATATCCGGAGCGGCTGACCGGCGTAATATCTTCCGGCGGCACCGGCGGAGCAGGTTCCGGCGTAGCCTGCGGCGTCGGCTCCGGCGCAGCTTCCGGTGTCGGTTCCGGCGTGGCCTGCGGCGTCGGCTCCGGCGTAGTTTCCGGTGTCGGCTCCGGCGTGGCCTGCGGTGTCGGCTCCGGCGTAGCTTCCGGTGTAGCTTCCGGTGTCACTTCCGGCGTGACCTCTTTCTTCTCATCAGAAGGTTCCATCTCCCAGCTGTATTCGTAAACGGAAGATTTCAACGCTTCCATCAGCGCTTCATCCTCCTTTGTCACCATGGCGCTGGCCATATAGACGTCATCTCCCAGCAAAATTCCGTTCAAAATCCCCCAGGAATAGACTGCATTCTCTTCCGTGTATCGGATGACTGCCCGGTAAGATTTCATCTGCGCCACTTCAAAACGGGAAAACTCTGTCACCTCATAACCTTCACTGTCATAGCCTTCGATTTCCAAAACTGTCTGAATATCCTCCTCCGTCTGCGGATACATCTCGTCAGCCGCATTTTCCGTATGCGTCACCATCACAATTCCTTCCGGAGAAGAAAAAATCTTCATGGTATCGTCATCCTCATCCATCTGCCAGTCTCCTCCCGGCAGATTAAGCATGAGAGAACCATCCTCTGATACGTATTCCTGCATGGCCGGAATCTCTTCCTGTACGTTCTCCTGTCTGGCGCAGCCGGTCACAGCAGCCGCACAGCCTGCTGCCGCCAGCGTCAGAAGTGCTTTTTTCATTGCCCCTTTTCTCATATTGCATCCCCTTTCCCTTTCTGTATATAGAAAAAAGCAGGTCTGCATTCTGCAGATCTGCTTTCATTTTCAAGAGCGCGAGACGGGACTCGAACCCGCGGCCTCGACCTTGGCAAGGTCGCGCTCCACCAACTGAGCCACTCGCGCCTGTCAACTGCTGACCAAGGACTACTATACTATAAAGTTCCTCTCATGTCAACACTTTTTATTAATTTTCTTTCTTTTTTTTATTTTTTGTTGGGCGGACGGTTTCCCGCCGCCCTGTTATGCCCGCAGAATCACACTGAGTACGTACTGACTATTGGGGTATTTTTTCTGATTCATCTCATCCAATCGGATCAAATCCACATCCAGCCAAAGCTCCTCGGCAACCACCATCATGTTGCTGAACAGGATTCCGAAGTTAAGTTCCGTCCCTCTGCCCAATTGTCCCGACTTTGCCTTATATTTTCGTGAAAATACATGGATGCGGTTATCGTACACCACAAACCGCCATGGCTGGGAATTCATACTGGAAGGCGCCAGACGCGCCGCTTCCAAAAGCTGTGTCATCCAAAGTCTGGGCTTTTCCTTAAAGATACAAAGTTCTTTGAGATCCTGCCTTCTGGCATCCACCGGTTTTCTCGTATAACTGCCTTTGCTTTTACCGAAAGCCAACAGGCAGGCCAGAATTTTATCTCCCCGTTTTCGCAGCCGCGGCCGCAGAACATTCATTCCTACAAAACAGCTGCCCAGCCCCCTGCTGCACAGATAAAGAGCCAGCTGCTGCATCACATAACCTGCATTCATCATGCACTTTTCCTGATTGCTGGTGTACAGCGCCAGATAATAAGGCGCCTTAACGCTGGCAAAGCCCATAAAAGACCGTTTTTCCTTCCGGTTCTCCAGGATCACCAGTTCTGTCTCGATCCCTCCGAAAAGCCCTTCCATCTCCTGGTAGAATTTCCGGATACTCTCTATTGTTTTTCCGCTGACTGCCTCTTTGGCAAAGCAGCGGACCGATTTCCTTGCATATACCGCTTCGTACAGATTCATACTCTCACCCTTATTATTTCCGTAATATTATTGTAACATATCCATACTGAATTTCAAGGTCGGAGCCTCTAAAATATTTAACAACATTTTCTAAATTTTTTCTGTTCCTTTATTACATTTTTCTATTCTCCCATTCTTCCCTTTGCTATTTTTCCCCTGATATGATATGCTGTATACATAATGTCGGTGGCGGCAGCCCCCGGCTACCATGCCCGGAGCAGGGCGGCATTTTTTATATTTAAGGAGAGAAGTTGATTGAAAATACATGAATCTGCTGAAAACTATCTGGAAACCATATATATCTTAAGCAAAAAGAAACCACAGGTGCGATCTATCGACATTGTAAATGAGCTTCATTTTTCCAAGCCCAGTATCAGTGTGGCCATGAAAAACCTCCGGGAAAACGGATACGTCGTCATGGACCAGGACGGCTTTATCACGCTGACGGATGCAGGCAAAGCCATCGCCCTTACGATCTATGAGCGTCATGTTCTCCTGTCAGAGTGGCTGATACAGCTGGGAGTCGATGAAAAGACGGCTTTGGAGGATGCCTGCCGTATCGAGCATGTGATCAGCGCGAAAAGCTTTGAGGCCATCAAACGCCATGCCGTGGAAGGACGCAGGCTCCGTGACAGTAAGTAAGCACATCAAACGGCTTCGGACCGCCGGGTCCGAAGCCGTTGTCATGTAAATACAGACAGAAAGGAAGATATATTTTATGAAATCTCTGGTTATCGCAGAAAAGCCCTCTGTTGGCCGGGACATCGCCCGGGTGCTGGGCTGCAAAAAGCAGGCGCAAAACGCTCTGGAAGGGGAGAACTATATCGTCACCTGGGCGCTGGGGCATCTGGTTACCCTGGCAGATCCGGAAGACTATGACAGCTCCTATAAAGAATGGAAACTGGATGTACTGCCCATGATGCCGGATCATATGAAGCTGGTGGTGATCCGCCAGAGCGCCCGTCAGTTTCAGACAGTAAAAAATCTGATTTTCCGCAAAGATGTAAAAGACATTATCATCGCTACAGACGCCGGCCGGGAGGGCGAGCTGGTTGCCCGCTGGATTCTGGAAAAAGCCGGCGCCAAAAAGCCTCTGAAGCGTCTGTGGATATCCTCCGTCACCGATAAGGCCATCCGCGAGGGCTTCTCCCATTTAAAAGACGGCCGGGACTATCAGCATCTGTATGACGCCGCCTCCGCCCGCGCTCAGGCAGACTGGCTGGTGGGGATCAACGCCACCAGGGCGCTGACCTGCAAATATAACGCGCAGCTTTCCTGCGGCCGCGTGCAGACTCCCACACTGGCCATCATCGCCCGCCGTGAGGAAGAAATCCGCCAGTTCAAACCGAAAGAGTATTATGGGCTGACTCTGCAGGCGGGCCATCTGCGCTTCACCTGGCAGGAACCAAAAAGCAAAAGTACCCGCACCTTTTCCCGGGAACGGATCGACGACGCTGCAAAAAAGCTGCAGGGAAAGACGCTGACCGTAACCACTGTGGAAAAAACCAAAAAGCGCAAGCAGGCTCCGGGGCTGTATGACCTGACGGAACTGCAGCGCGACGCCAACAAACGGTTCGGGTTTTCCGCCAAGGAAACACTGAATATCATGCAGCGCCTTTACGAGCATCATAAAGTATTGACCTACCCCCGGACCGACTCCCGCTATATCGGCTCCGATGTGGCCGATACGCTGAAAGACCGTCTGCGTGCCTGCGGCGTGGGGCCCTACAAAAAACTGGCGGGAGCGCTCATCATGAAACCGCTGAAAACCAACGCTTCCTTTGTCAACGATAAAAAGGTCAGCGACCATCACGCCATCATTCCCACGGAGCAGTTTGTACAGATGGATCATATGACCAACGAAGAAAAGAAAATCTACGACCTGGTAATCCGACGCTTTCTGGCAGTCCTGTATCCGCCCTTTGAATACGAACAGACCGCCGTCACTGCCTCTGCCGCCGGGGAAACATTCCTCGCCAGAGGCAAACGGATCCTTTCCGCCGGCTGGAAGGAAGTATACGAACAGCATGGGGATTATGAGGACGAAGAAAACGAAGACGCCGATATCCGGGAACAGACGCTGCCGCCGCTTGAAAAGGGCTGCACATTTCCCATCGATCACGTGACGGTAACCACAGGAAAGACAAAGCCGCCGGCTCCCTTCACGGAAGCCACCCTGCTTACCGCCATGGAAAATCCCGTCTGCTATATGGAGAGCAAAGATGAAAAGGCAGCCCGGACCCTGGGCGAGACAGGCGGCCTGGGTACCGTCGCCACCCGGGCGGACATCATCGATAAGCTTTTTGGCAGTTTCCTGATGGAAAAGCGGGGCAGCGACATTTTCATCACATCCAAAGCCCGCCAGCTGCTTTCTCTGGTGCCGGAGGACCTGAAAAAACCGGAGCTGACCGCCGCCTGGGAAATGAAACTGTCCCGCATCGCCGACGGCTCCCTGAAAAAGGATGCTTTTCTGCGGGACATCCGCAGCTATACCCAGGATCTCATCCGTGAAATCAAACAGGGCGAAGGAACATTCCGCCATGACAATCTGACCAACACCCGCTGTCCCCGCTGCGGGAAACGGATGCTGGCGGTAAACGGCAAAAACAGCCGGATGCTGGTCTGCCAGGATCGGGAATGCGGATACCGGGAAACGATTTCCCGCACCTCCAACGCCCGCTGCCCGAAATGTCATAAGAAAATGGAACTGTATATGAAAGGCAAGGAGGAAACCTTTATCTGCCGCTGCGGCTACAAAGAAAAGCTCTCTTCCTTTAAAGCCCGCAGGGAAAAAGAAGGCGCCGGCGTGCGCAAACAGGATGTGCAGCGCTACCTGCGGGAACAGAAAAAAGAAGCGGCAGCGCCTGTCAACCAGGCTTTCGCCGCCGCCTTTGCCAGACTGAATCTGGAAAAAGAAGATAAATAAACGCTGTATCTGTTACATCACAGCTGCCGCAGTTCCTCAAGATACTCTCCGAACACCGCCAGAGCCTCTTTCACCGGCTCTGGCGATGTCATATCAACGCCGCAGATCTTCAGCAGGTCGATGGGATCCTGGAAACTTCCTTGGGAGAGGAACTTTTTATATTTTTCCACGATACCCGGCTCTCCCTTCAGGATTTTGCTGCTGATGGCGATGGCCGCTGAAAAGCCCGTCGCATACTGGTACACATAAAACGGCGTATAAAAATGGGGAATCCTCGCCCACTCCAGGGCAATCTGCTCGTCTATCACCATATCCTCCCCGAAATATTCCCGGTTCAGATCGTAATAAATTTTACACAGCGTTTCCGCCGTCAGACTTTTTCCTTCCTGCCCCATGCGGTGAACCTTCTGTTCAAACTCGGCAAACATGGTCTGCCGATAGAGCGTGCCTCGAAACTGATCCAAAAAATAATTAATCAGATACTTCTTCTCCTCTTTATCCTCTGCTTTTCTCAGCAGATCGTGGATCAGCAGCGCCTCGTTGCAGGTGGAGGCCACCTCGGCCACAAAGATACGGTATCCCGCATAGGGGTAAGGCTGTGCCCGATCCGAATAATAGCTGTGGATGGCATGACCCATCTCATGAGCCAGGGTAAACACATGATTGAGACTGCCGTTATAATTCATCAGCACAAAGGGATGGGTCCCATACGCTCCCCAGGAGTAAGCGCCGCTTCGCTTTCCCTGATTCTCACGGACATCGATCCAGCCATTGTCAAATCCTTCCTGAAGAATCGCCAGATACTCCTCGCCCAAAGGCGCCAGTCCTTCCTTTACGATCTTTTTTGCCTCAGCGAAGGTATAATGCTCTTCTTTCTGTCTCGCCAGCGGCACATAGACGTCATACATGTGCAGCTCATTTAAACCCAGCATCTTTTTACGCAGGGCGATATATTCGTGCATCCGGTACAGATTACGGTGCACCTCGCAAATCAGCCCGTCATAAACAGATACCGGGATATTGCCGCCGTCCAGGGCCGCCTCCAGGGAAGAACCATACTTTCGCATCCGGGAAAAAAACAGTTCCTGGGATACGTTGGCCTCAAAAACCGCCGCCAGCGTATTCTGAAACTCCTTGTATTTCCGGTAAAGTGTTTCAAAAGCTTCCCGGCGCACCCGCCGGTCCCTGCTTTCCAGAAACTGGATATAACGGCCGTGGGTCAGCTGTACCGGCTGTCCGTCCTCCCCGGTAATCATTCCGAAATCCAGATCTGCATTGTTAAACATCTGAAAAATATTCCCGGGCGCATTTCCCATGGGGGATGCCTTTGCCAGCACACCCTCCATCTCCTCTGTCAGGATATGCGCCTTCATCCTGCGTTTTTCGAAAAGATACCGCCGGTACAGGCCCAGCCCCGGCTCCTCTTTCAGATAGGCCGCCAGCCGCTCGTCCGGTATATTTAAAATCTCCGGCTCCACAAAAGAACAACTGTCCAGGATCCGGCTGGTCAGCGTCTGCGCCCGCAAAAAGAGCTGCTGGTAGACGCTGTTTCCCATATCCTCATGATTTTTCTGACTGGCGTAGACGTAGACACGTTCCTGCAGCTTCGCTATCTCATCCTGGGCGGTAAGCGTTTCCAAAAGCGTACGGCCGTTTTCTCCTGCTTTTCCCCGGAACCTTTTAAACTCTTCCGTCAGCTTTTCCAACTGCTCGAATTCCCGTTCCCATTTCTCATCATTTTCATAAAGATCTTCGATTTTCCATTTATCTTCCGCCGGTATGTCTTTTCTTTCCGGCAGCGTTCCTGTCTGCTCCATATTTTCTGCCTCCGCTTTTCTATTTTAAACAAAGAGGAGGGGCTGTACAAAAACAGCTCCCCTCCCTGCAATCAGTGATGGAACAGACGGATTCCCGTAAAGGCCATCACCATATCATATTTGTTGCAGCATTCGATTACCAGGTCGTCACGGACGGATCCGCCCGGCTGGGCGATATACTTCACACCGCTCTTTCTTGCCCGTTCAATATTGTCCGGGAAGGGGAAGAAAGCGTCGGATCCCAGCGTCACATCGCTCATCTGATCCAGCCAGGCCCTCTTTTCTTCTCTGGTGAAGACTTCTGGTTTCACCTTGAAGATCTTCTCCCAGGCTCCGTCAGCCAGCACGTCCATATATTCTTCCCCGATGTAAACATCGATGGCATTGTCTCTTTCCGGGCGGCTGATGGAATCCACAAACTGCAGATTCAGCACCTTCGGACTCTGACGCAGCAGCCAGTTGTCCGCCTTCTGTCCCGCCAGACGGGTACAGTGCACTCTGGATTGCTGACCGGCTCCGATTCCGATGGCCTGTCCGCCTTTTACAAAGCAGACGGAATTGGACTGCGTATATTTCAGTGTAATCAGCGCGATCTTCATATCCCGCAGAGCCTCCGGCGACAGCGCTTTGTTCTCCGTCACGATATTGGACAGCAGCTGATCGTCGATGGGCAGCTCCTGGCGTCCCTGCTCGAAAGTGATGCCGTACACTTCCTTGTGTTCCAACGGTGCGGGACGGTAATCCGTATTGATCTGGATAATATTATAATTTCCTTTTTTCTTCTCTTTAAGAATCGCCAGCGCCTCGTCGGTATAGCCCGGTGCGATGATGCCGTCGGATACCTCATGGCGGATCAGGCCGGCCGTCTCCTTGTCGCAGACATCGGAAAGGGCGATGAAATCGCCGAAGGAGGACATTCTGTCCGCTCCCCTTGCTCTTGCGTAGGCGCAGGCCAGCGGCGTCAGCTCATCTTTGTTTTCCACCCAGTAAATAGCCGCCAGAGTATCATCCAGGGGAAGCCCCACGGCAGCTCCGGCCGGTGATACATGCTTGAAGGATGTGGCCGCCGGAAGACCTGTGGCTTCCTTCAGTTCCTTTACCAGCTGCCATCCGTTAAACGCGTCCAGGAAATTGATATATCCCGGTTTTCCGTTCAGCACCGTGATGGGCAGTTCGGATCCGTCAGCCATATAGATTTTAGAGGGTTTCTGATTGGGGTTACAGCCGTATTTTAATTCCAGTTCTTTCATTTATCCTATGCCTCCTTACTGATTTTTATTCACGATTTTTGTCTCGCAGGTTCCTGTAGCGATATCGATGTAACGGACAAAAAGGGAAACTTTATTGTCTTCGTTGAGACTGTTCCAAAGCATATCAGTGAATGCGCTCAGATCATCCGGGATCTCCACCAGTCTGGGCTCTCCCTCAAAACTGGGCAGCGGATCGCCGTCACACTGGTACGTATGGATGAAGTGGCCTTCGCCGGCCTCCGGATTTTCATAGGAGAAGGTGAAGCGGCTGCAGCTTTTTGGACTGCCGTTATTACTTTTTAAAATGGACATTTCATAATGGTAACCGCCGTCCTTTACATACATCACACCAGAAATGCGCGGCGTATAGTTGGGAGCATCCGGTTCAAACTCTCTGCTTCGCAAAGACTGTTCGAAGGTGAGTCCGCCCTTCATGCCATCATAAATGGTGTCCGTCTGATCTCCGTTGGTGACAATGGTCTTATCCTCCAGCACCCGCACCGGCGCGTAGATGATCAGGCTGGGATCTTCCATCTTGGAAGGATCGAAAGCCTGTGTGCGCAGCCCTTCTCCTTCTTCCACGAAGATCCGGTTTCTGCTGTTGGAACTTCTGCCCATGATGAAATAGGCAGTCACCGCTTTGGATCCGTCCTTTGAACGGCCGATCACAATCCCTCTTCCCGGGTAATTATTTTCCTTCAAAGTCTGTTCCAGTGAAATCATCTGCATTTTCTTCATCCTTTCCCTGTATGATCTTTTTTCTTTATGTATTCCGGTTTATCCTTCTATCAGCTTTACATAGAATTTCCGGTACCGGGGACCGTCGTATTCACAGAAATAGATATCCTGCCAGGTACCCAAAATCAGCTTTCCCTCCTCCACGATCAAAGTCGCTGACGCGCCCATGGCGGAGGCTTTCATGTGGGCATGGCTGTTCCCCTCAAAATGACGGTAGTGATCGTCATTGGTGGGAAATACTTTTTCATATCCGTAAAGCAGATCCCGCTGCACGTCCGGATCCGCATTTTCATTGATGGTGATCCCCGCCGTCGTATGGGGGCAGTATACCACCGCGATCCCCGAACGGATGCCGCTTTTTTTCAGATCTTCTTTTACATAATTCGTGATTCTCACCATAGTCTGGGGCGAGGCTACGTTGATTTCATGTTTAAACAGATTCAATTTCTATCCCTCTTTTCCTTCTCTGACAGCTGCGGCGACCTCTTCTTTAAACTGCTGCCAGGCTTCTTCATGTTCCACAAAATATTTCGGACAGACTTTTCCCGTTACATCGTAATGACGGATCACCTGATCCGCAGGGATCTCAAACCGGCCGCACAGCCAGGCTGTCAGATCCACCAGGGAGCGGTAGGTCGCATCGGTAAATTTCCCCGATTCGTCCGGGTGACAGCATTCGATAGACAAGGTGTCGTTATTCCGGTCGTTGGAAGCATAGGCGATCTCGCCGCTGGGAATGCATTGAATGATTTCCCCCTCCATTCCGATAACAAAATGACTGCTGGCTTTGGTCGTATGCTCGTCTTTTAATCCTTCAAAGTAATTCCGGTTGGCCTGGGCGGAACTTCCCGGGTTTGCCGTATAATGGATGACGATACCGTTTATTTTTTCCATGGCGATTCCAGGTCTGGAATACTCGTTCACCGTCAGAAGCTGTACATCCAAAGGAGGAGCGCCCTCCCAGTCTTCCTCTGCGGTCTCCATCGCTTCCTGGCTGTCTTTCGCCCGAAAAGGTGCGAACAGCAGGCGATACCCGGCCACCGCCACCACGATGATCGCAATCCCGGCCAGAATCAGCATCAGAATCGCTCTGTTTCTTTCCCGTATTCTCTGTTGTCTGCTCTTCCTTACTCTCCTTCTCCTTTGCGGAGCGCGTCTTCTTCCTGTGCTCATTCTCATCACCGCAGGCAATATACCCGCATATCATCTTTGAGTGTTTAGTGTAGCAAAAAACATTTTTCATGTCAATGGAATCCCCGCATTCAGTATATCACAATTTTGCGAAAAAAAATACCGTCCGGCAGATTCCTTCTGCCAGACGGTATCCTGGAACTTCTTTTTGCTTCTACGGATGAATTACATCATGCCCTGTCCGCCGGCCGGCATGGCAGGCGTATCTTCTTTGATGATGGATACCACAGATTCTGTTGTCAGCAGTGTGGCGGCAACGCTGGTTGCGTTCTGCAGAGCGCTTCTGGTAACCTTTGCAGGATCCAGGATTCCGGCTTTTACCATATCCACATATTCTTCTTTGTAAGCATCGAAACCGATTCCCGGTTCAGATTCTCTTACTTTATTGATAATCACAGATCCGTCCAGACCTGCATTTTCTGCGATGGTATGCAGCGGAGCTTCCAGCGCTTTCAGGATGATCTTCACACCTGTCTTCTCATCGCCTTCCAGGTCTGCAGCCATTTTAGCCACTTCTTTCGCAGCGTGTACGTAAGCGGATCCGCCTCCTGCGATGATACCCTCTTCCACAGCTGCTCTTGTCGCTGCCAGAGCGTCTTCCATACGCAGTTTTGCTTCTTTCATCTCTGTCTCGGTAGCAGCGCCTACACGGATCACAGCTACGCCGCCTGCCAGTTTCGCAAGTCTTTCCTGCAGTTTTTCCTTATCAAAGGATGAGGTTGTCGTCTCGATTTCTTTTTTCAGCTGGCCGATTCTTGCTTTGATGGCGTCTTTATCGCCGGCGCCGTCCACGATGATGGTGTTTTCCTTCTGTACTTTTACAGATTTGGCGCGTCCCAGGTCGTCCAGTGTGATCTCTTTGATGTCCAGACCCACTTCATCGGATACCACACGGCCGCCTGTCAGGATCGCGATATCTTCCAGCATGGCTTTTCTTCTGTCGCCGTATCCCGGAGCTTTTACTGCTGCCACGGAGAAGGTTCCTCTTAATTTATTGACAATCAGAGTCGTCAGCGCTTCCCCTTCCACATCTTCTGCGATGATCAGAAGTTTCGCTCCTGCTTTCACCACCTGTTCCAGAATCGGAAGCAGATCCTGAATGTTGGAAAGTTTCTTATCTGTGATCAGGATGTAGGGATCATCCAGTACAGCTTCCATCTTATCCATATCGGTAGCCATATACGCAGACAGATAACCTCTGTCAAACTGCATACCTTCTACCAGATCCAGCTCTGTTTTCATGGTCTTGGATTCTTCTACTGTGATAACGCCGTCGTTGGAAACTTTTTCCATTGCGTCGGCAACCAGTTTTCCTACTTCGTCATCGCCGGAAGATACGGCTGCAACTCTTTCGATCTGATCTTTGCTGTCTACTTTTTTGCTCATCTGGGCAATTACTTCCACCGCTTTATCGGTAGCTTTTTTCATGCCCTTTCTCAGGACGATGGGATTTGCGCCTGCTGCCAGGTTTTTCATTCCTTCATGTACCATCGCCTGAGCCAGTACTGTAGCTGTCGTGGTACCGTCGCCGGCTACATCGTTTGTCTTGGATGCCACCTCACGGATCAGCTGTGCGCCCATGTTCTCAAAACCGTCTTCCAGTTCGATTTCCTTGGCAATGGTCACACCGTCGTTGGTGATGAGGGGATTTCCGTAGGATTTATCCAGAACCACGTTTCTTCCTTTCGGTCCCAGGGTTACTCTTACTGTATTTGCCAGCTGATTTACGCCGCTCTCAAGAGCTGCTCTTGCGTCTGCTCCGAATTTAATTGCTTTTGCCATGATATTGATTCCTCCTGATTATGATTTATTTCACTACTGCTAAAACATCCTGCTGTTTGATGATGATCAGCTCTTCGCCGTCGATTTTCACTTCTGTGCCGGCATATTTGGAAAATACAACCTGATCTCCCTCTGCCAGTTCCATCTTCACCTCATCAGTACCCGGTCCCACAGCAATCACCTTTGCCATCTGCGGCTTTTCCTGAGCCTGGCCAGGCAGAACAATTCCTGATTTCGTTGTTTCTTCTGCAACTAACTGTTTTAATACAACTCTGTCTCCTAACGGTACTAATTTCATTCTATTTTGCCTCCTTTAATAACTTTCCATCTTTATTAGCACTCACTTCCTTCGAGTGCTACTCGATAAATCATATATTAGTGAACCGGGTGCAAATTGGCAACTTTGCCTTTTGGAGTATATTTAGATATTATCTTTATTTTTCTCTTTTATGCTTTATTTTTCTCTTTTTTTCTCATCTTTTTATTTTTCTGATTTTTCCGAAGAGAAATGAAAATGAAAACATAAAAATACCGCTCCCTGGAATTTCTCCACGAAAGCGGTACTTCTCTCCTTACAGATTACAGAGATTTTTCTCCTGCCTTTCCGTTTTTATTGGCCTTGATTTCTTCCAACTCATCGAAAATCACATCGTTGAGTACTTTGATGTAGGTACCTTTCATACCGCTGGAGCGGGATTCGATGACGCCGGCGCTTTCAAATTTGCGCAGCGCGTTGACAATCACGGAACGGGTAATACCCACTCTGTCCGCGATCTTGCTGGCAACCAAAATCCCCTCGTCTCCGTCCAGTTCATCGAAAATATGAATGATGGCTTCCATCTCGGAAAAGGAAAGCGTATTAAACGCAGATTTCACCACCTGAATTTTCCTTGCCTCTTCCGCATTTTCCTCATTGACGGAGCGCATCATCTCCAGTCCCACCACTGTTGTCCCATACTCGCTGACGATAATATCCTCGATATCATAGGGTGCGTTGCTTCTGTACATAAACACCGTTCCCAGCCGCTCGCCGGCGATGTCTATGGGTGTGATGATCGCCTGGTACTGTTTGATCTGTTCCCCTTCAAATCCCAGCGTTTCCAGATTGACATTTTCCTTGGTGGAAAGCACGCTCAAGAAACGGTCATTCAGCAAAGCGTCCACATAGCCGCCCACGCTGTCGTCGATCAGTTCCGTAATCTCTTCCACACCCGGACAGAGACTGACGCCCAGCACCTTGCCTTTTCGGCTGATTACCAGGATGTTGGAATCTAAGGTCTCCATCATCACCTTACAGATATCATTGAAAACGACTTTGGTAGAATTATTATTGTGCAGAAGCTTATTAATTTTTCGTGTCTTATCTAATAATTGTACACTCATCTTTGCTCCTTTCCTGCCTGTGCATTCTATTATAATTTACTTTATCATACATCATAGGCAAAATCAATAATAATTCGTATATATTTTCTGTTTTTTTAATGATTTCTGACAATTGATTTTCTTCCAACCAAATGCAGGAAAAGCCATTTACCGCGTACCGATAAATGACTTTTCTATATTTTCTCAATTATTGTATTTTTTCCACATAGCCGCATTGTTTATCGTGACATACCAGCCGGCTGCCTTTTTCCAGCATGTATCCGCCGCACTGGGGACAGGGTTTGGAACTGGGTTTTTGCCAGGACATGAACTCGCACTCCGGATTGTTTTCGCATCCGTAATATTTCCGGCCTTTTTTTGTCTTTCGCAGCACGACTTCCTTTCCGCAGACGGGGCATTTTACGCCGATCTTCTCCAGATAAGGCTTGGTGTTTCTGCATTCCGGAAAGCCCGGACAGGCCAGGAACCGGCCATGGGGGCCATACTTAATCACCATATTCCGGCCGCACTCCTCGCAGATCACATCTGTCACTTCGTCCTGTATTTTATATTCCGGCAGCTTCTGCTCCGCCTCTTTGACCGCAGCGTCAAGATCCGGGTAGAAATTCCGCACGATGGTTTTCCACTTGACGGAGCCGTCTTCCACACTGTCCAGCAGCGTTTCCAAATTGGCCGTAAAGTTTACGTCCACAATGCTGGGAAAGGCCTCCTTCATCATATTGTTAACCACTTCGCCCAGTTCGGTAATGTAAAGGTTTTTATTCTCCTTGGCCACGTAGCGCCGCGCCAGCAGCGTGGTAATGGTGGGCGCATAGGTGCTGGGCCGTCCGATCCCCAGCTCCTCCATCACCTTCACCAGAGACGCTTCCGTGTAATGGGCCGGAGGCTGGGTGTAATGCTGCTGGCCGTCAAATCCGCCAAAGGTCAGGCTGGAATCCTTCTCAATTCCCCGAATCAGCGCATTATTTTCTGCCTTTTCTTCGTCCCCTGGGCTGTACACGGATAAAAAGCCGTCAAATTTCACTCTGGAAGCCGCCACGGTAAAGAGATACTCTCCCCCGGCGATCTTTACAGAAACCGTCTCGTAGACTGCAGAGGCCATCTGGCTGGCCACAAAACGCCGCCAGATCAGTTGATAGAGGCGGAACTGATCCCTGGTAAGGGACTCCTTGATCAGAGCCGGCAGTCTGGTGACGTCTGTAGGACGGATGGCTTCATGGGCGTCCTGCACGTTTGCACTGGCCTTTTTGGGCTCCCTTCCGGCCGCCGCGATATACTCCCTGCCGTACTGATCTTCGATATAATCCGCCGCCAGGCTCTCTGCCTCCTGGGAAATCCTGGTGGAATCCGTACGGAGATAGGTGATCACACCCACAGTGCCGTTCCCTTTGATATCGATTCCTTCATACAACTGCTGAGCCAAACGCATGGTTTTCTGAGTGGAAAAATTCAGCGTCTTTGCCGCCTCCTGCTGCAGCGTACTGGTGGTAAAGGGCAGCGGGGATTTTTTCACCCGTTCTCCCTTCCTGATATCCTCCACACGGTACTGCACGTTTTCCAGCTCTTTTTTGATCTGTTCCAGCTCGTCTCCAGAGCGGATAACCATCTTGTCCTTTTCTTTTCCGTAAAACTTCGCTCTCAGCGGCTTTTTGCTTCCGTCCACGAAGAAATCCGCCTCCAGCGTCCAGTATTCCTCCGGAATAAAGGCATTGATCTCTTCCTCTCTGTCGCCGATAATCCTCAAAGCCACCGACTGTACACGGCCGGCGCTTAATCCTCTTTTGATCTTGGCCCACAGCAGCGGGCTGATCAGATAACCCACCAGACGATCCAGCACGCGTCTCGCCTGCTGGGCGTCCACCAGATTCATATCAATTTCCCTGGCATGTTTTAAGGACTCTTTCACCGCCGTTTTTGTAATCTCATTAAAAGTAATCCGGCGCATCTTCTTTTCGTCCAGATTCAGCGCCTTGGAAAGATGCCAGGAGATCGCTTCTCCCTCCCGGTCAGGGTCCGTTGCCAAAAATACTTTATCTGCTTTCTTTGCCGCTTTTCTAAGCCCGGCGAGAAGCTCCCCTTTTCCCCGGATTGTGATATATTTCGGTTCAAAATCATGTTCCACATCGATACCCAGCTGACTTTTAGGCATATCCCGCACATGTCCGTTGGAAGCGGCCACTTCATAATTGGAACCGAGAAATTTCTTTACTGTTTTTACTTTTGCCGGTGATTCTACTATCACAAGATACTTAGCCACAACAGCCTCCTGTTACTCACTGATACTTCACATAACAATTTCGGAATACTTCCAGCACCTTCCCTTCCATCTGCAGCTGCAGCAGAATTTCCATGGTTCTGTCGACGGGAAGGGCTGCTTCTTCCAGAATTCTGTGTAATTCTTTTGGTTGTAAATCTACACAACTATACACCAAATCCCTATCCGTTGCAAGTCCCATCTTTGTATTTTTCCCCGAACTTTCATTGAGTCCTTTGCCGGCTCCCATGATTTCCAACAGCATCCCAGGACTTAAAGCCAGGCCGGCTCCCTGGGCGATCAGCAGGTTGCATCCCTCGCTCAAAGCATCCCCTACCCGTCCAGGCAGAGCATACACATCCTTCCCTTGCTCCAGGGCAAAATCAGCCGTAATCAAAGAACCACTTTTCGCTCTGGCTTCCACCACCAGCACCAGATCTGCCAGCGCGCTGATGATCCGGTTCCGCAATGGAAAATGTTTTCCCAGCGGTTTGCTTCCCGATGAAAATTCCGTGATTAATCCGCCTCTTTTGGGAATTTCTTCATACAACCGCCTGTTTTTTTCCGGGTAACAGATATCCAGTCCGCATCCCAGCACCGCATAGGTCCTGCCTCCTCCCTCCAGCGCTCCGGCGTGGGCATAGCCGTCCACACCAAGAGCCATCCCGCTGACGACGGAGACTCCTGCCCTGGCCATCTCCTTCGCAAAACGAAAAGCCTGCTGTTTTCCATATTGGCTGCACATCCTGGCGCCAACGATGGCAATCGTCTTTTCTTCCTCGTCTGGAATCTCTCCCCTGACATAAAGGCAGGGCGGCATCCCCTTCAGTCCTTCTAACCTTTTGGGCCACCTCGTATCTTCCGGTGTTATTTTCATCCTTCTCCCCCTTCTTACGCTTTCCAGTCTCTTTGATCCATTCCACGAAAAAACAGGGCCTCCCGCAGGTGTTTTTCTTCGATCTTCTCGCTGCCGTCCAGATCGGCGGCCGTCCTGGCCACCCGGATCACCCTGTGGCAGACCCGGACGCTTAATTCCAGCCGGCGGTAGGATGTTTCCAGCAATTTTTCCGCCTTATCGCTCAACTCACAGTATCTGCGGGTTTCCTCCCCTGACAGCCGGGAATTGCACAGAAAACCATGATCCCCATACCGTTTTTTCTGCATCCTGCGGGCCCGCTCCACCTGCTCTTTCATCCGCGCCGTCTCTCTTTTGTGGGACTTGGTTTTCTGCAGACTGGCCCAGTCCACCGAAACGGTCTGCACACACAGATCGATTCTCTCCAAAAGGGGCTGACTGAGCCTGGCTCGGTATCGGTCGATCTGTGCCTGGGTACAGACGCAGCGGTTCATATCCGGATAAGCGCCGCAGGGACAGGCGTTTGCCGCCGCCACGAAGAGAAAATCCGCCGGAAAAGTATAATCTCCCGACAGCCGCGACAATACGATTTTTTGCTCCTCCAGCGGCTGGCGCAAGGATTCCAGTACATTCCTGGATACTTCCGCCAATTCATCCAGAAACAAAACTCCCCGGTGCGCCAGAGTAACTTCCCCCGGCCTTGGGATTCTCCCGCCTCCCGTCAATGCCGGCAGGGACAGGCTGTGATGAGGCGCCCGGAAGGGTCTGCGCAGATTCTGTTCATCCTCCCCGTCCCACAGACCGGCGATACTTAAGATCTTCATCACCTCCATTTTCTCTTTAGGAGTCATCCGGGGCAAAATGCCGGGAATTCTTCTTGCAATCATGGTTTTCCCGCTGCCGGGAGGGCCTGTCATCAGCAGATTATGAAAGCCGGCCGCCGCCAGAAGGGCTCCTCTTTTAGCCAGGTTTTGTCCTCTCACCTCAGAAAAATCCAGCTGCCTGTCCGCCGCCTTTTTCAAACTTTCAGGATGCTGCGGCGGTACTTCCCCTCTCCTGCAAAACTCCAGCAGCTGTGACAGATGATCGATGCCGATCACCCGGATTCCTTCCACACACCTTGCCTCCGCCTGATTGGCCGCCGGGACGATGCAGGCTTTACAATGATGCTCCTTCGCCATCAGCACCGCAGGGAGAACGCCGTTTCCCCTGCGCACCTGTCCGTCCAGACCCAGCTCACCGATGACAAGGATATCCCGCAGCGCATCCGGCGGGATATATTCTGCGGCGCAAAGTACTGCAGCGGCCACCGGAAGATCAAATCCGGCGCCTGTCTTTTTCAGCGCCGCGGGAGCCAGATTGACTGTGATTTTCCGGGGCGGCAGATGAATGCCCGCGTTTCGCAAAGCGGTGCGGACCCGTTCCTGTGCTTCCCTTCCCTGCGCAGAAGAAACCCCTACGATGGAAAATCCAGGCAAACCGGCGCTGATATCGGCTTCTACCATCACTTTATGCGTGTCCACGCCAAGAATGACCGCGGACAATACGTTGCCAAACATAATATCCTCCTACTGTCGTAAAATATATTTGATTTTAAATGGATGGGGAAATGTGCGAAATGCACTTTTAGAATAGAATGGATAAATTATATCATAATCAGACTAAAAATACCATACCGGAACTGCAATATTTTACTTGTTCTTTCTTTATCTGCCGGCCGGCTGGAAAAGCACAGAAACTAAAAAGCTGACATAGAATAAAATAAAATCCCCTTCGAGGTGTATTTTGAAAACTTTTCAAAAACCGCTGACCGCCACGGAGGAACAGCATTATCTGCAAAAGTACCAGCAGGGCGATAAAAACGCCCGCAATATTCTTATCGAACGCAATCTGCGTCTGGTTGCACATATCGTCAAAAAATACCAGAGTCCGGAGATGGATATGGACGACATGATTTCCATCGGCACCATCGGTCTGATCAAAGCCATCTCCACCTTTGACCGTTCAAAGGGAAGCCGGCTCGCTACATACGCCGCCCGCTGTATCGAAAATGAACTTCTGATGATGCTCAGAAGCAAAAAAAAGACCTCGAAAGAGGTCTCTTTGTACGAACCCATCGGAATTGACAAGGAGGGCAATGAAATCCACCTGCTGGATATCATTGAGAGCGGCGGCCCCGATGCCGTTGAAACCTGCGCTCTCAAAGAAGACATCGCCCGCCTTTACGACCTGATGGGTTCCGTGCTGACAGTTCAGGAACAAACTGTGCTGAAGCTGCGCTACGGCCTTCTGGGCGAAAAAGAATACACGCAGAAAGTCATCGCCGGACGGCTGGGCATCAGCCGCTCCTACGTATCCCGCATCGAAAAAAACGCTGTCCTAAAGCTGCGCAGAAGCTTCTTCACGCCGCAGAATATCAAAACGTGCCGTGACCGTCCCAAGGTCGATCCATAAACTCTGCTGCGGATGGGGCGCGCTTTCCATGGCGTTTCCCTCCTCGTCAACGATCCCCTTTACCACGGTGCGGACGTTGCTTCCGTCCGGTTTCATCACTTCGATCTCCTCCCCTACAGAAAACTTGTTTTTCTGATGAATGTGACACCGTCCGGCCTGGTCCGTTTCCTCCACAATTCCCAAAAACGTGTAATCCCGAAAATACGTGTTGCTGTCATAGATCTGAGAATTCTCATCCGGTTTCCCGTAAAAGAAACCAGTGGTAAACTGACGGTAAGTACAGTTTGATATCTGACTGCGGTACCAGTCCAGATTTTTTTCATAAAGAGCCGGGTCTTCACAGTAATCGTCAATGGCGCGGCGATAAGTTCTGGCCACCGTTGCCACATAGAGCGCCGTCTTCATGCGCCCTTCAATTTTCAGGCTGTCAATTCCCGCCTGCACCAAATCCGGTATATGTTCGATCATACAAAGGTCTTTGGAATTAAAAATATACGTGCCCCGCTCATTTTCAAACACCGGCAGATATTCTCCCGGCCGCTGCTCTTCCATCACATAATATTTCCAACGGCATGGATGGGTGCAGGCTCCCTGATTGGCATCCCGCCCTGTAAAAAAGCTGCTTAACAGACAGCGGCCGGAATAGGAAATACACATGGCTCCGTGAACAAAGGTTTCAATCTCCATATCCGCCGGAATCCGGCGCCGTATCTCTTTGATCTCCTCCAGAGATAACTCTCTGGCCGAAACCACCCGTTTCGCTCCCAATTCATGCCAGAACAGATAGGTGCCATAGTTGGTATTATTAGCCTGGGTGCTGATATGCCGCTCGATGTTGGGACAGATCTTTTTCGCCAGCATAAAAACAGCCGGATCAGCGATGATCAGCGCGTCCGGACCAATCTCTTTTAACTGTCTGAAATATTCTTCCACCTGGGGAAGATCCCGATTGTGGGCCAGGATGTTGGCCGTCACATAAACCTTTACCCCATGCTCGTGGGCGAATCGGATTCCCTCTCTCATCTCTTCCGGAGAAAAATTTTTTGCCTTGGCCCTCAGTCCAAAAGCCTCCCCTCCGATATATACCGCGTCCGCACCGAAAACCACAGCCACCTTTAAAACCTCCAGGCTGCTGGCCGGCACCAGCAATTCCGGTTTCTTCATACTTTTATTCCTCTTCCCTTCCTCTTCCGGTAAAAACACTTACCGTCACTCCGTCTCCCAGCGGAAGCACGCAGGTAATCAGTTCCTTTCTGTGTTTCAGCTGATAAAGATATTCCCGCATCCGTTTATGAATGGTTCTGTTCCTTCTTTCCACCACGAACCGGGATTCAATGATATCTCCGTCCTGCAGTACGTTATCCGACACCAGTATAGAGCCTTTCTTCATCAGGCGGAGAACCTGCGGCAGAAAATGAAGATACTGTCCCTTTGCCGCATCCATGAAGATGAGATCAAAAGGGCCCGTCAGTTTTTTCAGGATATCGGCTGCATCACCCTGCAAAAGGGTGATGCAGTCCTCTCGTCCGGCTTTCCGGAAATTTTCCAGAGCCAGTGGAATCCGTTTTTCGTAATTTTCAATGGTCGTAATATGGCATGGCGCCGGATTGTACTCGCACATCAAAAGTGCGGAAAAACCCACCGCCGTCCCCACTTCCAGGATCCTGGCAGGCTGTTTCATCGCCAGAAGGACTTTAAGGAAGCTTTGCATTTCCCGACGGATCACCGGGACAAAATCCTCCTTTGCCTTTTGCTCCAGTTCCTCCAGAAAAGGCGTATTCCCCGTATCCAGAGAATTGATATAGGTGATCATCCTTTCATCTACAATCACTCTTCTTCCTCCTCGGGCTGCGCGGCCATGGCGGCAATCATTTCATCCGGCGTCTGGGCCGTGGTCAAAACATACTGACCGCTTCTGATCTTGCCACGGTAGTCCGACAATTCTTCCTGAACCCAAAAAATCAGAGGACTGTCAATCAGGCCTTTACTTTTCAGAAGCCGCCCAATCTGATACACTGACATGCCATCCTGGACGATGACCTCGACCTCCCTGGCCTCGGCCTCCGATGTCATAGGTTCCTGACAGAACACTTCATATCCCAGGCTGTAGGCTGCCCTGCCAAACAGTCCGATAACCGCCAGCAGCATCAGATAAACAGCAAGCTGAAGTCCTCTGTTCTTTTTCCCTGCCGCAGGCCTCCTGCTCTCCCTCTGATTTTTCTTTTTACTCATGACTTATGCTCCGTTCGTCTCTTACATTTCCGGTATCTGAACGTCAATAGCCATATTGATGGTATCTTCCGTTGCTTTTAAAATTCTGCACAGTTCGATTTCCGCCTCCAGAAATTCATTTACTTCCGGAATTCTGCGCAGTTCCCGATGTTCTCTTTCAATACGGTCGGTCTCCTCAAAGAGATCGATTCCGTTTGACTCATTATACATTCGAAAAGTACGCGCACGCAGGTTGTCCACCCGCCATTTGATTTCCGGCTGTGCCGCAACCTTTTCCCGGCTCTCTTCGTAGTCTTTATAATAGTCGCTTTCTTTGATCAGCTGGATTAATTCGCGTGTCTTCTGTTCGATTGCATTCATCGTATTCATCTGTAATCTAAGCCCCCATTTTTCTCTCTGTAGTTTAAGCCTCCATTATAATCGGAAGAATCATCGGACGCCGTTTGGTTCTTTTCCATACAAATTCACTCAGCGCATCTTTGATCACAGTTTTTATCCTGCCCCAGTCGGAAATCTGTCTTTCCAGGCAGTAATCCAGTGCGTCTTCCACTGCGATTCTGGCATCTCCCATCAAGTCTTCGGATTCCCTTACGTATACAAATCCCCTGGAAACGATATCCGGTCCGGCCAGCAGCTGGTTCGTGTAACGCTCCAGCGTCAGCACCACGATGATGATACCGTCTTCCGCCAGATGCTGCCGGTCGCGAAGCACGATATTGCCCACATCGCCCACTCCCAGTCCATCCACCAGAATCGTTCCGGTATGGACTCTTCCGGTAATCTTGGCCTGCTCGTCACAAATCTCCAGCACATCCCCGGAAGACATGATAAAAATATTTTCCTTTGGAATTCCCAGAGATGCCGCCACACCGGCCTGGGCCTTCAGATGACGGTATTCTCCATGCACTGGCAGCGCGTACTTCGGACGCACCAGGGAGTAGAGCAGTTTGATCTCCTCCTGACATGCATGCCCGGAAACATGGGTGTTCTGAAAAATAACATCCGCACCTTTGGCGGACAGTTCATTAATCACCTTGGACACCGCTTTTTCATTTCCGGGAATCGGGTTGGAACTAAAGATAATGGTATCATTCGGTTTGATGGTTACCTTGCGATGAATATCCGCCGCCATCCTGGACAGCGCAGCCATGGACTCGCCCTGGCTTCCGGTGGTAATCAGTACCATCTGCTCATCGGGATAATTTTTCATCTGATCGATATCGATAAGGGTCCGATCCGGAATATTCAGATATCCCAGCTCAGAAGCCGTGGTAATAACGTTGACCATACTGCGGCCTTCCACCACGACTTTACGGCCGTATTTGTAGGCGGAATTGATGATCTGCTGCACCCGGTCCACATTGGATGCAAAGGTGGCGATGATGATACGGGTATTTTTATGCTCCGCAAAAATATTATCAAAAATTCTCCCCACCGTCCGCTCCGACATGGTATAACCGGGACGCTCCGCGTTGGTACTGTCGCACATCAGCGCCAGTACGCCCTTTTTCCCAATCTCCGCAAACCGCTGCAGATCAATGGCATCCCCAAATACAGGGGTATAATCTACTTTAAAGTCTCCGGTGTGAACCACCGTCCCGGCCGGAGAATAAATGGCAAGGGCTGAGGCATCGGCGATACTGTGATTCGTTTTGATAAATTCAATCCGGAAACAGCCCAGGTTAATGGACTGACCATGCTTTACTGTTTTCCGTTTTGTCGTTCGAAGAAGATTGTGTTCTTTTAATTTATTTTCAATCAGACCCTGTGTCAGTTTGGTCGCATAAACAGGCGCGTTGAGCTCCTTTAAAATATAAGGCAGCGCGCCGATGTGATCTTCGTGCCCGTGGGTGATGACGAAACCTTTCACCTTTTCAGCGTTTTCCTTCAGATAAGTCACATCCGGGATCACCAGATCGATCCCCAGCATGTCATCTTCCGGAAAAGACAGTCCGCAGTCCACTACCACGATACTGTCCTCACACTCAAATGCAGTGATGTTCATCCCGATCTGTTCCAGTCCGCCCAGGGGAATGATCTTCAGCTTTGCATGATTATTTTTTTTCAAATGTACCTCCATTTACGATAATTTCATTCTTTACGATTCCGTTTCCAGATCCACATCTTCCAGCATATCGGCAAACAGACGCGATATCACTTCAAATTCTCTGTCGTCTTCCACCATCACATAACTGGCCTGGGGATCTGTGTCTTTCGATAAATCCTTCAGGATATAAGCCTGCGCCTCATCATCCTGTGAATCGGTCACCAACAGGTAATTATATCCGTTCATCCTTGTCTGTTCTTCGACAAAAAATTCTGTTTCCGTTCCATCTTCTTCAACAAACCTGATTTTTTCCATATCGAATCCTTTTCTTATCTGCAGCTGTCAAGATAACTCTGCAGGATCAGACACGCTGCCAGCCCGTCAATCTTTTCCTTTCGGTTCTCCCTGCGGACGCCGCCTTCCATGAGTACCCGTTCCGCCTCCATGGTCGTCAGCCGTTCGTCCCACATGACAACATCCAGGCCTGTCCGCTTCTTCAGCATCTCCTGAAATTCCAGCGATAAAACAGCCCTGTCGCCCATCGTATTATTCATATTTTTGGGGAATCCCAGCACAATCCGTTCCACCTGGTATTCCTCTGTCAACTCCTTGATCCGCGCCAGGGTCTGTCTGAGCTTGTTCTCCGACTTTCTCCAGATCGTCTCCAGCGGCTGGGCTGTCACACCCAGCGGATCACTGACCGCCACACCCACCGTCTTCGACCCGTAATCAAGGCCCAGAATCCTCTTCATCAGTCGTGCTTCCAGGACTTGTTCTGGATATACTCTTTCAGCAGTTCTTCCACCAGCTCGTCCCGCTCCACTTTCATGATCATGCTCCTGGCTCCCTTATAACTGGTGATATAGGTGGGGTCGCCGGACATAATATATCCCACGATCTGATTGACCGGATTATATCCTTTCTCCGCCATCGCATTATATACCAGATCCAGCACGTCCTTTACCTGAATCTCCGGTTCGCTTTTTACTTTAAAATACTGTGTATTGCTAATATTTGTCATCTTTTCACGCCCTTAACTTTGATATCACTTTCATTTTAATATAAATCAACTGAAAATTCAATACTGTTTCGCAAAACGCCGTCCGTCTCCCGGCCCATCAATGTGTCGTCCGGACCGATGGTTTCTGCCTGTACCGATAACAGTTCATTGGAATGCTGCCCCTGATCCAAAACAGCCGCCCGCAGATACCGCGGGGTGTGTCCCACCCAGCAGGTCGCACCGTCAAGAGATATTTTCTCTTCTGTGAGAATTTCCAGTTCTTTTCCCAGAAACTGCTCCATATACTCTCTTTTTTTCCGCTCCCCCAGAGCAATCATACGGCTGCTGCGCTCTCCCTTTATCTGCTCCGGAATCTGCCCTTCCATGGCTGCCGCTTTCGTACCATGGCGTCTGGAATATTTAAAAACATGGATCTCCGCAAAAGAAATCTCCTCCACAAACCGCAGGGATTCTTCAAAGTCCTCTTGTGTTTCCCCCGGGAATCCCACGATCACATCCGTTGTCAGCGCCGGCTTTTCGTAGTATCTGCGAAGGATATCGCACTTTTCCCGGTACTGCTGCGCCGTATAGCGTCGATTCATGGCCAGAAGAGTCCGGCTGCAGCCACTTTGCAGCGACAAATGAAAGTGGGGGCAGACCTTGGGCAGCCCTGATAAGGCTTTGGCAAATTCTTCCGTTATGATTCCCGGCTCTAAAGACCCCAGTCGGATTCTCTCTATCCCTTCCACCTGATGGACCGTCTCCAGAAGAGTTAACAGATTCTCATGCTCCAGATCCAGTCCATAGGAACTTAAATGGATGCCGGTCAGCACAATCTCCCGGCAGCCAAAAGCAGCCAGACGCTTCACCTCTTCCAGTACGTCTTTTTTCTCCCGGCTTCTGACCCGCCCTCTGGCAAAAGGAATGATGCAGTAGGAGCAGAACTGATTGCAGCCGTCCTGCACTTTGATGTAAGCCCGGGTATGCTCCGTTGTGCGGGAGATGGTCATCTCCTCATATTCTTTTGTATGATTGATGTCAATGAGATTATGACTCTTTTCGCCGGTTTTTCTGTATTGCTCCAGAATCTTCAGCAGGTCTTTCTTTTTATTATTGCCAATAATTACGTCGATGGCATCATCTTTTTCTAATTTTTCCGCTCCCGCCTGAACATAGCATCCTGCAGCCACCACAAGGGCCTGGGGATTCATTTTCCTCGCCCGGTGCAGCATCTGTCTGGATTTGCGGTCGGCGATGTTGGTCACCGTGCAGGTATTGATGATATAAACATCTGCACCGGGAGCAAAATCCACAATCTCATATCCGTTTTTCTCCAGCATCTGGTGCATGGCTTCCGTCTCGTATCCATTTACTTTGCACCCCAGATTGTGCAGCGCAACTTTTATACTCATCGGTCAAACTCCTTTGCTTTTTCTCGGTAATTGTTCCCCGGTTCCTCTTGACTTTCCCCGGTATTGACGGTAAGATATTCATATCATGAAAATCAGTCAGGGAGGTTACTATCATGAAAAAAGTACAAATATCTTTAAATTCCATCGATAAAGTGAAATCCTTTGTGAATGAGCTTTCCAAATTCGATTTCGATTTCGATCTGGTATCCGGAAGATACGTGATCGACGCAAAATCCATTATGGGAATTTTCAGCCTGGATCTCGCCAAGCCCATCGACCTGAACATCCATGCCGAGGGAGAAGCTCTGGAAGAGGTTCTGGAGAGTTTAAAACCTTATATCATCTAACAGGAAAGATCAGCAAAGGCTTCGCGTTTCGCAAAGCCTTTTTCTTTTGCCCTTTTTCAGGATACCGTAATCACTTCCGCGCTTTCCACGGCTGTTTGCAGCATCTCGCCGATCTTTTCCTGCAGCTTTACTTCTGAGCGTTTGATCACTTTCAGATTGGGCTTCGTCACAGGATGTTTTGCCACAAAAATGGTACAGCAGTCTTCATAAGGCTGTATAGAAGTCTCAAACGTATCGATTCTCTGCGCCACATCCACGATTTCCTGTTTGTCGAACCCGATTACCGGACGGAATACCGGCAGGGTGCAGACTTCATTGGTCACCGCCAGACTCTGAATCGTCTGACTGGCCACCTGTCCGATGCTCTCTCCCGTAATCAGGCCAAGGCAGCCGGTTTCCAGGGCAATCTGTTCTGCAATCTTCATCATATACCGGCGCATGATAATAGTCAGCTCATCATGGGGGCACTGATCATAGATATAAAGCTGAATTTCCGTAAAGTTGACAATATGAAGACGGATGGGGCCGCTGTATCTGGATACCAGGCGTGCCAAATCCACCACCTTTTGCTTTGCTCTTTCGCTGGTGTAGGGCGGAGCATGGAAGTAAACCGCCTCGATCTGCACGCCCCGTTTGGCGATCATGTAGCCGGCCACCGGACTGTCGATTCCCCCGGACAGAAGCAGCATGGCTTTGCCGTTGGTACCCACCGGCATACCGCCGGGTCCCGGAATAATCTCCGAATAAATATAGATATCTGTACGGATTTCCACACTCAAAAGAACATCCGGGTGATGGACGTCCACTTTCAGCTGCGGCATTTCTTCCAGAATCCGTCCGCCCAGTTCGCTGGCAGCATCCATAGAACTGATAGGATAAGATTTCTTTGCCCGGCGTACATAAACTTTAAAGGAAAGCCCCTCTTCATTATGCCGCTCTTTCATATAGGCAACCACGTTTCGCGCCAGGTTTTCAAAACCGTCATCCTCTGCGATCACCACCGGACAGATGCCCGCGATACCAAATACTCTTTTCAGCGCTTCGATTACTTCATCCCTGTCATAACTGCCCCCGGGAATTACATAAATCCTTCCCTGCTCTTTGGTCACATCAAAATTTCCTTCTGTTTTTGCCAGTGCAAAACGGATCTGTTTCATCAGCGCATCTTCAAACACATAGCGGTTTTTGCCTTTTATGCCGATCTCCGCATACTTTATCAAAAATGCCGTTTTCATCTTTTCATCCTTTCTTTTATCAGCTGCGGGTATATCTGCGCAGCAGCGGCAGCAGTTCCTTCAGTACTTCCAGCGTGTAGCGGATTTCTTCCTCCGTATTTTCATCAGAAAAACTGAACCGCACCGCAGATTCCCGTTCTTTCGCATCCGCACCCGCTGCCATCAGCGTGGGGCTTTTGCTCTTTTTATGTGTGGAACAGGCCGATCCGGCCGACACGTAAATACCCTTATCCTCCAGGGCGTGGAGCAGAACTTCACTGCGCACACCCAGAAAAGAAGCGTTGACAATATGGGGAGCGCCCTCCCTGCAGCAAGGGCCGTGGATGACCACCTGCTCGATCTCATCAAGTCCTTCTGTCAGCAGTTCTTTCAAATGGTAAAGATACTCTGTCTTCTCTTCCAGATTTTCATAAGCTTTCATAGCCGCCAGTCCAAGACCAGCAGCGCCCGGTACGTTGTCCGTCCCGGAACGCATGCCGCCCTGCTGGCCGCCTCCCCAGATAATGGGAGAAATCTTTACTTTTTTATTGATATATAAAAATCCGATCCCCTTGGGCCCATGCAGTTTATGGCCGCTGACAGATAACAGATCGATCCCTGTCTTTTGGGGATAAATACGGTATTTCCCATAGGCCTGAATGGCATCCACATGGTAGATCACATCCGGGTGCTCCTTTTTCAGCCAGCGGCCGATCTCCTCCACCGGTTCCACTGCGCCGATTTCATTATTGACATACATGGTCGATATCAGGATTGTGTCCGGCCGGACTGCTTTTTTCAGATCTTCCAGAGAAATCCTGCCCTCTCTATCCACCGAAAGAGCCGTCACTTCAAATCCCTGATCCTTAAGCCATGCGGCCGGAGCAGAAACGGCGGGATGCTCCACTTGCGTAATGATCAGATGTTTTCCCCGTCTCTGATTTGCCATAGCCGTTCCGATCAGAGCCCAGTTATTGGACTCCGTGCCCCCTGATGTGAAAAGGATCTCCTTTTCCGATACTTTTAAGGTGGCGGCAATGCGGGAAGCGGCTTCCCGCATATACCGCTCTGCTTCCACTCCCTTTTGATGCATGGAGGAAGGATTTCCATAGTCTTCCCCCATAATTTTCATTACCAGTTCGCAAACCGGCCGGCTGCATCTGGTGGTCGCTGCATTATCCAGATATGCTTCCATTTTCTTCTTCCTCCTGTTCCAGCTGGAACATCAAAATCGACAGCAGCGTCATTCCCGCCGTCTCCGTCCGCAGGATCCGCCTTCCCAAAGTAAGGAAGGACGCTCCGGCTTCCTTTGCCTGCTTGGCTTCCTCCCGGTCAAATCCACCCTCCGGCCCGATGAATATGCCGATGGACTGTCCCGGCCGGATACGCCCCAGTATCTCTCTGGTCTGCCTCATCCCCCTGGCCAGTTCATAGGGGAACAGCAGCACATCGCAATCTTCTCCCTCGCGAAGGGCCTGGTCAAAGGTCATGACAGGAGCTACCTGGGGAACGATCATCCTTTTGGCCTGCTTGGCTGCGCTTTCCGATATGGCGTTCCACCGCTTCAGACGGGACGCTTCTTTTTTCTGATCCAATTTTACCACACAGCGCTTCATGGCCACCGGTACGATCTTCGCCGCGCCCAGTTCCACCGCTTTCTGTATGATAAGATCCATCTTGTCTCCTTTTGGCAGACCCTGAAAAAGAGTAATCCGCGAGGGCAGCTCCAGATCTTTTTCCTGGGCATAGCGGATCTGCGCCGTCACTTCCTCCTCCCCCGTTTCCAGAAGAACACAGTGATACTCCAGCTTTTCCCCTGTGCTGATGCAAATTTCTTCCCCCGGTTTCATCCGCAGCACATTGCGGATATGGTTCACATCATTTCCCCGGATGATAATCCGGTCGCCGTCAATCTGATTTTCTTCCACAAAAAAACGATACATCTCTACTCCCGTCTGCGTGCCGTGACGGAGACCCATTCGCCCTGATAAGTCACTTCCACCACTTCAAGACCGGCATGTTCTATGGCTGCCGTCACGGTCTTCTCCTTGTCCGCCAGAATACCGGATGTGATATAATACGCCCCCGGTTTCATCTGCTTTACAATCACCGGCGTCAGCATCACCAGTACTTCCGCCAGAATATTAGCCACCACAATGTCATACTTTTCGTATCCGACCGCGTCCTGCACCGCAGGATCATCGATAATGTTTCCAATCATCATGGTAAAATCATCGACCTCAATGCTGTTGGCCGCCTTATTCTCCTCCACTGCCGTCACCGCGCAGACATCCAGATCCGTACCCACTGCATGACGGGCGCCCAGCTTCAAAGCCACAATGGACAAAATACCGCTTCCGGTTCCCACATCCAGCAGCTCTGTCTTTGGCGTCACATACTTTTTCAGCTGCCGGATACACAGCTGTGTGGTTTCATGCATACCCGTACCGAATGCAGTCCCCGGATCGATATGGATGATCATCTTGTCCCTGTCTTCCTGTTTTACCTCTTCCCAGGATGGGATAATCAGAATATCGTCCACATAAAACTGTTTGAAATATTCTTTCCAATTATTAATCCAGTCCTTGTCTTCCGTCTGCGACTCCGATATGGTTCCTTCTCCAATATCCATAAACTCGCGCAGTTCCTCCAACGCCTGCTTTACTCTGGCCAGAATCTCTTCTTTATCTTCCTCTTCGTCCAGATAAAAATTCAGCCAGGCCACATCGTCCTCCTGGGGCAGTTCCGGCAGGATATCCACAAACATCTGCTGCTTTTCCGATTCGCTCAAGGGCACATGATCCTGTATCTCAACGCCCTGAATTCCCACGTCAGCCAGCGCTGAGATCACGATATCTTCCGCCTGTGCCCTGGTTTTCAATGTAAATTTATTCCACTTCATATCCATCCTCCGTATCAGTTCTTACCTATCATACACGAAAAAAGAAAAAATCACAATAGGAAAAGGCCCGCTGCGGCTTATTCCCGCATCGGGTCTTTCGTCTATTCTTCAAAGGTCTCTTTTAACTTATCCATGAAACTTTTTTTCTTTTTCTCGTGACCTTTCGTCTCCGCAGCCGGCCGGTTTCCGCATGCCGCGTCAAAAGCACGCAGCGCTTCCTTTGCCTCCTCGCTGAGTTTGGTGGGCACCTGGACCACGAGAGTTACATAATGATCTCCCCGCACATTTTTATTACGAAGAGAGGGAACGCCTTTTCCTTTGAGACGGATCTTTGTGTCCGTCTGAGTTCCCGGCTTCACCGTATAGATGATATCGCCATCCACGGTATTGATCCGAACATCGCCGCCCAGCGCTGCCTGCGCGTAGGTGATGGGCGCGGTGGAAAAGATATTCATATCCTGGCGTTGGAAAATAGGATGCCGGGCCACCTGTACTTCCACCAGCAGATCTCCTCTTGGCCCGCCGTTTCTCCCCGGCTCGCCCTTATCACGGATCCGAATGCTCTGGCCATCGTCGATGCCGGCCGGAACGGATACCTGGATTTTCTTTGGAACCGTCACGTACCCGCTGCCATGGCAGGAGGTACACTTATCCTTGATTACTTTTCCGGTACCGTTACACTCCGGACAGGTCTGCACGTTACGCACCATGCCAAACAGCGACTGCTGCGTATATACCACCTGTCCCTCGCCTTTACATCTGGGACAGGTTTCCGGCTGTGTTCCCGGCTTTGCTCCCGTTCCATTACAGGTGGTACAGGTTTCTTTCAGTTTGATTTCCAATTCCTTTTCACAGCCGAATACAGCCTCCTGAAAACTGATATGGATCACTGCTCTTAAGCTGGCGCCTTTCATGGGGCCATTGTTTGCCCGTCTTCTGGAGGCACCGCCCCCAAACAGATCGCCAAACAGATCGCCAAAAATATCTCCCATATCCTGACCGCTGAAATCGAAACCGCCAAAGCCGCCGTAGCCGCCGCCGGCTCCGCCTTCAAAAGCTGCATGGCCAAACTGATCATACTGTTTCCGTTTTTCCGGATCACTCAATACGCTGTAGGCCTCTGTCGCCTCTTTAAATTTTTTCTCCGCCTCAGCATCCCCGGGATTCACGTCCGGGTGATACTTCTTGGCCAGTTTACGATATGCTTTTTTTAATGTGGCATCATCCGCCCCACGGTCCACACCCAGAACTTCATAGTAATCCCGTTTTTCTGCCATGATGTTCACCTTTCATTCTTCCAATATCATAATCGTGACTCACGGACACAAAAGTATCCGTGAGTCGCGTTCAAATCATCCCACTTTTATGCCCATATGGGCTCAAGCCTTTTGCCCCTGGCATCATTATATTACACCTCTTTGTAATCTGCGTCAACCACATCGTCAGCGCCAGTGTCCGCGCTTCCTGCACCTGGGTTAGGGCCTGCGCCGGCAGCTCCCTGAGCTCCCGCCTGACTCTGCTCATACATCTTGGCAAAGAGTTTCTGCGCGCTCTGCATCAGTTTTTCCTGTGCTGCCTTGATTTCTGCCACCTCAGCTTCTGTGGTTTCTTCCGGTTTGGACTTGGCCAGAAGTTCCTTCAGCGCTGCCAGGTCAGCCTGTACAGCCGTTTTATCATTGGCGTCGATCTTATCTCCGGCTTCCTCCAGCGCTTTTTCTGTCTGGAATACGAAAGCATCGGCATCATTTCTGGCATCAATCGCCTCTTTTCGTTTCTTATCCTGAGCCTCGAACTCGGCAGCTTCTTTCACCGCTTTGTTAATCTCATCCTCAGACATATTGGATCCTGCAGTGATGGTGATGTGCTGTTCTTTTCCGGTTCCCAGATCTTTTGCAGATACGTTTACGATACCGTTGGCATCGATATCAAAGGTTACCTCGATCTGCGGAACACCTCTTCTTGCCGGCGGAATTCCATCCAGACGGAACTGTCCCAGAGACTTATTGTCTTTCGCAAACTGTCTCTCGCCCTGAACCACGTTGATATCAACGGCCGTCTGATTATCGGCAGCTGTGGAGAAAATCTGGCTCTTCTTGGTGGGGATCGTCGTATTTCTTTCAATCAGTCTGGTTGCTACGCCGCCCATGGTCTCGATGGACAGTGACAGAGGAGTTACATCCAACAGCAGAATATCGCCTGCGCCGGCGTCGCCTGCCAGCTTGCCGCCCTGTACGGATGCGCCCAGCGCCACACATTCATCCGGGTTCAGAGATTTGCTGGGTTCATGGCCGGTCAGCTGTTTTACTTTTTCCTGTACGGCCGGAATACGGGTGGAACCGCCTACCAGCAGTACTTTGCCCAGCTCGGAAGCGGTAATACCCGCGTCGGAAAGGGCGCGTCTTACCGGCTCCGCCGTCTTCTCCACCAGATCATTGGTCAGCTCGTCAAATTTTGCTTTGGTCAGATTCATGTCAAAATGTTTCGGACCGTCCGCAGTGGCTGTAATGAAGGGCAGGTTAATGTTGGTTGTGGTAGCGGAAGACAGTTCTTTCTTTGCCTTCTCTGCCGCCTCTTTCAGTCTCTGCAGCGCCATCTTGTCGTTGGAAAGGTCAACGCCCTCCATTTTCTTAAATTCATCCAGCATATACTGGGTAATTCTCTCATCGAAGTCATCGCCGCCCAGACGGTTGTTTCCGGCTGTGGACAGAACTTCGATCACGCCGTCGCCGATCTCGATGATGGAAACATCGAATGTACCGCCGCCCAGGTCGTACACCATGATTTTCTGCTCTTTCTCATTGTCCAGACCGTATGCCAGAGCTGCCGCCGTCGGCTCGTTGATGATACGTTTTACATCCAGTCCGGCGATTTTTCCGGCGTCTTTTGTCGCCTGACGCTGCGCATCATTAAAATATGCCGGTACCGTAATGACAGCTTCCGTCACTTTCTCACCCAGATACGCTTCCGCATCGGCTTTCAGCTTCTGCAGAATCATAGCGGAAATCTCCTGAGGAGAATATTTTTTGCTGTCAATGGTCACACGGTAATCTGTACCCATATGTCTTTTAATAGAAGAAATCGTTCTGTCTGCGTTGGTGACAGCCTGACGTTTTGCCGGCTCACCTACCAGTCTTTCTCCCGTTTTTGTAAATGCCACAACAGAAGGTGTGGTTCTTGCTCCCTCTGTATTTGTGATAACGGTGGGCTGTCCGCCTTCCATCACGGCTACACAGCTGTTTGTTGTACCAAGGTCAATACCAATAATTTTGCTCATAATAATTTACCTCCTGAATGATTTATCTAAATCTTACTTGTTATCTCGTTTCGGTCAGTTTGCAACTTTTACCATGCTGTGTCTGACCACCACGTCCTTGTAAAGATATCCCTTCTGGAACTCCTCCACAATGACATTTTCTCCAACTTCATCATCTTCCACATGCATTACCGCGTTATGGAAGTTCGGATCGAACTCTTTTCCGACCGCCTCGATCGGCTCCACGCCTGCCTCGCCCAGCGCCGTGGTAAGCTGCTTATATACCTTGCTCATCCCGTCCACAAAAGGATCTTCCTTCTGTTCTTCCGGAACCTGAGCCAGGCCGCGCTCAAAATTATCGACGATGGGAAGTATCTTTTCCACAATTTCTTTGGCGCCGACCACATACATGCTGGCTTTTTCTTTTTCCGTGCGTTTTCTGTAGTTGTCGAATTCTGCCAGCTGCCGTTTCAGCTGATCCGTCAGTTCCTCTATTTTTTCATCCTTTTTATCTTTTTTATCTTTTTTCTTTCCGAACCGTTTCTTCTCCGGAGTCTCTTCCTTTGTCTCACCCTCATCGGTCTGCTTATCTGACTCTTGCTCCGTTGTCTGCGCCTCGGTTTCTTCCTTTTCCGTCACTTCCTCGCTTACTTCTTCTTTCATATCTTCTGTTTTCTTTTCTTCTGCCATTCTCATTCCACCCTTCCGGCAAATGCCTTTCCTATTCTTTCTTGAAGATCGAATCCAGCTGCGCCTTCAGTGTCTTCAGATTATCTACCACATTTTCGTAATCCATCCGCTTCGGTCCAATGATGCCGATGGTACCAGTCATGCCGTCCCCCAGTTCATAGGTGGCCGTCACGACGCTGCAGTCCTTCATCGTCTGAATCGGTGATTCACTGCCGATATAAATCTGGATCCCGGTTTCTTCGCCGTCCTCGCTCTTGGTCTCTTCCAGGAAATCTGCCAGAGGCTTCTTTTCCTCAAACGCAGATATCAGCTGAGCCGCCATCTCGTTATCCGAAAGTTCCGGATACTTGAGGATATTGGTCGCTCCGCTGGTAAATACCGGCATCTCCTCCTCTTCGGAAATCGCCGCCGCGATAGCGTCCACCACCTGGCTGACCACACCGCTGTGGATACCGGCCTGCTCTTTCATCTTGGCAATCATGCCAAGACTGATTTCTTCTACGGTAAGCCCGTTTAACTGAGTATTCAGCAGAAGATTTAATTTCAGAACCGTCTCCTCGTCCATTTCCTCTTCCAGATGAATCATCTGGTTTCTCACCATATTGCCGTCCACCACGATCACCGCCAGAAGCTGATCCACACTCACCCGGGAAAGCTGAATAAATTTTACTTTCGTATGGTGATAGGATGGTCCCGTAATCATAGTCGCGTAATTGGTATTGGAGGCCAGGATTTTTACCACCTGCTTCAAAACCTTTTCCATACGGTCAGTTTTCTGAATCATCAATTCTTTTATTTCAGAAACTTCTTCTTCTTTTTCCTTCATCAATGCATCCACATACAGACGATATCCTTTATCGGAAGGAATCCTGCCGGCGGAGGTATGGGGCTGAAGGATATAACCCATATCTTCCAGATCCGACATTTCATTCCGGATCGTCGCAGAACTTAAATTCAGGTCTGTATATTTGGAAATTGTTCTGGAGCCCACCGGTTCCCCTGTCTCCAGGTAAGTCTGAATGATGGCTTTCAAGATTTTCTGTTTTCTCTCATCCAATTCTTTCTCCATCCGGCTGCTCCTTTCTTTAGATTTGTTAGCACTCGATTAAGTGGAGTGCTAACATCTAACGCTAATATACACCTACCCCCATCCTTTGTCAATAGGGGGATTTCATTTTTTGTAAATTTTCTAAAAAAACGGCGCAGCTTTAAGCTGCACCGTTTTTCTTCTGACTGATATTTAATTATTTCTCTGCACCGTACAGAGTTACCAGTTTCTTCAGATATTCATATCTTTCCTTGGCTTCTTCCTCATTCTTAGCAAAGAGTCTTTCTGCTTTGGCCGGATTAGCACGTTTCAGAGAATTGTAACGTACCTCGCCGTCCAGGAATGCCTGGTAGTCGCCATTCGGCTCTTTGGAATCCAGGATAAAGGCGTCTTTTCCTTCTGCCTTCAGAGCAGGATTGTAGCGGAAGTTATGCCAGTATCCGGCTTTTACTGCCAGTTCTTCTTCTGTCTGAGCTTTGCTCATACCCTTCTTGATACCGTGGTTGATACAGGGAGCGTAAGCGATGATCAGTGACGGTCCCGGATATGCCTCTGCCTCTGCCAGCGCTTTTACAGTCTGATTGAAGTCAGCTCCCATGGAGATCTGAGCAACATATACGTAACCGTAGCTCATGGCAATGCTGGCCATATCTTTCTTCTTCACTTCTTTACCGCCTGCTGCAAACTGGGCAACGGCGCCTGTCGGTGTAGCCTTGGAGGACTGTCCGCCGGTATTGGAGTAAACTTCTGTATCGAATACCATTACGTTTACGTCCTGTCCACTGGCCAGCACATGGTCAACGCCGCCAAATCCGATATCGTAAGCCCATCCGTCACCGCCGAAGATCCACTGAGACTTCTTGGCCATGAAATCTTTCTTTTTCAGCAGAGCCTGCGCTCTGTCACATCCGCAGGCTTCCAGAGCTGCCACCAGTTTATCGGTAGCAACGCCGTTGGTTGCGCCGCATCCGTAAGTCTCCAGCCATTCTTTTCCGGCCGCTTTCACATCTTCATTTTCACCGTTTGCCACGATGTCTTCCACCTCAGCCTTGATACCTTCGCGGATCGCTTTCTGAGCCAGGAACATACCGTAACCGAACTCGGCGTTGTCTTCAAACAGAGAGTTGGACCATGCCGGGCCTTTGCCTGCCGCATTCACCGTATACGGTGTAGACGGTGAAGAGTTACCCCAGATAGAGGAACATCCTGTTGCGTTGGCAATGTACATTCTGTCTCCAAACAGCTGAGTGATCAGTTTCGCGTACGGTGTCTCACCGCATCCAGCACAAGCTCCGGAGAACTCAAGCAGCGGAGTCTTGAACTGGCTTCCTTTTACGGTAGCTTCTTTGAACTTCGCGATAACGTCTTCTTTTTCCGGCAGTTTTACCGCGTAATCGAAGTATTTCTGCTGTCCCACATTGGCTTCCATATTTTCCATGGCAAGAGCTTTAGCGCCTTTCTTGCCCGGGCAAACGTTCACACAGGAACCGCATCCGGTACAGTCAAGAGCGGATGTTACGATGGAGAAGCTGTAGCCGTCCATGCCGGTCAGCGGCAGCGTCTTCATTCCTTCCGGAGCAGCGGCAGCTTCCTCAGCTGTCATAGCAACGGGACGGATTACCGCGTGAGGACATACATAGGAACAACGGTTACACTGGATACAGTTCTCGGAATTCCATACCGGAATATCCACTGCGATACCACGTTTCTCATATGCGGAAGATCCGGAAGGTGTAGTGCCGTCCACATAATCCTTAAATGCGGATACCGGCAGAGTGTTTCCTTCCTGAGCGTTTACTTTTGCCTGGATCTTGTTAACAAATTCTACGACATCATCTCTTCCTTCTTTGGCAACTGTCATGGACAGTCCGTCATTGGAAGCGTCCTTCCAGCTTTCGGGAACTTTGATTTCCACTACCTGTTTTGCGCCGGCATCGATGGCGTCATAGTTCATCTGTACGATAGCATCGCCTTTTCTTCCGTAAGTAGCCTTTGCAGCCGCTTTCATCAGAGAAATCGCTTCCTCCTCCGGAATGATATTGGCAAGTTTAAAGAATGCAGACTGGAGAACGGTGTTGATCCGTCCGCCCAGACCGATTTCCTTACCGATCTTGATACCGTCGATCACATAGAATTTAATGTTGTGCTCTGCCATGAATTTCTTCACCTGTCCGGGAAGATGAGCCTCGATGCCTTCCATATCCCAGGGACAGTTCAGCAGGAATGTGCCGCCGTCAACCAGTTCCTGAACCATGTTGTATTTGTCAACATAGGACGGGTTATGGCAAGCTACAAAGTTTGCCTGATGAATCAGGTAAGTAGATTTAATCGGTTTCTTTCCGAAACGCAGGTGTGACATGGTGACGCCGCCGGATTTCTTGGAGTCATAGTCAAAATATGCCTGCGCATACATATCGGTGTTATCGCCGATGATCTTGATGGAGTTTTTATTTGCGCCTACGGTACCGTCTGCGCCCAGACCCCAGAACTTACAGTTGATGGTTCCTTCCGGTGTGGTTACCAGCGGAGCGCCCAGTTTCAGGGACAGATTTGTCACATCATCTTCGATACCGATGGTGAATGTCTTCTTTTCTGTATTGTCATAAACAGCGACGATCTGTGCCGGAGTAGTATCTTTTGATCCCAGTCCGTAACGTCCTGTGTAGATCGGAACCGCGTCAAACTTGGAACCTTTCAGAGCAGCTACTACATCCAGGTACAGCGGCTCGCCAAGAGCGCCCGGCTCTTTTGTTCTGTCCAGTACGGAAATCTGTTTTACGGACTCCGGAATCGCGTCGATCAGTGCCTGTGCGCTGAACGGTCTGTAAAGACGAACCTTTACCACGCCGACTTTTCTTCCTGCTGCCAGCAGATAATCGATGGTCTCCTCGATGGTATCACATACGGAACCCATAGCGACGATTACGTGCTCTGCATCTGCTGCTCCGTAGTAATTGAACAGTTTATAATCCGTACCGATCTTTTCATTTACCTTATCCATGTAGCCCTGTACGATGGCCGGAAGGGCATCGTAATAAGGATTACATGCTTCTCTTGCCTGGAAGAAGATATCCGGGTTCTGTGCGGAACCTCTCTGACAGGGATGATTGGGATTCAGTGCGTGAGCGCGGAATTCATCAATCGCATCCATATCAACCAGGTCTTTCAGATCCTCGTAATCCCAGGTTTCGATTTTCTGGATCTCATGGGAGGTACGGAATCCGTCAAAGAAATTGATAAAAGGAACTTTGCCTTTGATCGCTGCGCAGTGTGCCACCGGCGTCAGGTCCATAACCTCCTGCACGCTGGATTCACAGAGCATCGCGCATCCTGTCTGACGGCAGGCGTACACATCGGAGTGATCGCCGAAAATAGACAGCGCATGGCTTGCCAGTGCACGGGCGGATACGTTGAATACGCCCGGAAGCTGCTCGCCTGCAATTTTATAAAGATTGGGAATCATCAGCAGCAATCCCTGAGAAGCTGTATATGTAGTAGTCAAAGCGCCGGCTGCCAGAGATCCGTGAACTGCACCTGCTGCACCTGCTTCTGACTGCATCTCCGTAACCTGAACTTCCTGTCCGAAAATATTCTTTCTTCCCTGTGTCGCCCATTCATCTGTTGCTTCAGCCATTACAGATGATGGGGTAATCGGATAAATCGCTGCGACATCAGAATATGCGTACGAAGCGTGTGCGGCAGCATGATTGCCATCCATGGTTTTCATCTTTCTTGCCATTTCTTATATTTCCTCCTTGCTTAATATGAATCGGCTGCAAATACCCATAATATTGCCTTTGAAAGATATTATAACACCAAATACGCCATATGTCCATTTGATGAGGGAAATTCTTCGTCATGTTTCCTGAAAAAAACAAATCCTCAACTTTATCATTTATTCATTCTGCACACCACGGCACATCCCGACAAGAAAAAAGGCCGGAACGGTCAAAATCATGACCGCTCCAGCGCTTCCATCCTTTTTCGTTTTCTTTTTTCCGAGCGGACGGCTTCCACAAACCTTCGGATCTTCTCCTCATCTTTACCCGGGGAATTTTTTCTCTCCACGTAGGTACTGACATCCACCACATCCGGAGATACCTGCTGGATGCCTTCCCGGACATTCTCCGCCGTCAGTCCGCCGGCCAGAATCAGTTTTTTCCCTTTCCGGTCAAAATCCCGTGCCAGGCTCCAGTCAAAGGTCTGTCCCTGCCCGGGCATCTTGGCGTCCAGCACATATCCCACGATCTTTTCATGTTCCTGCGGATTCACCGGATCCTGGCTCAAATTGTACGCCCGAAGCACCGGCAGCCGGCAGCGCTCCAGCACTTCGTTAGAAAGTTCGCCGTGAATCTGGATCAGATCAAAATTCATATGCTCTATCATTTCCACCTGATCCGGCGTAGGTGATACGACGACCGCCGTCTTCTTTACCTTTCGATCCAGCAGCGCAGCCAGTCTCCAGGCTCTGTCCGGCGGATTATTTCTCGGGCTTTCTTTACAAAAAAGAACGATGCCTGCATATTCTATCTCGTATTTATGGATCAGACGCACATCCCGCTCCGTCATCAAACCACAGATCTTTATTTCAGGTATGTTCATTTTCTGTCTGCTCCTTCCTGTATAATCCTCATAAATTATACAGGATACAACATGTAGAATCAAGAACTATATCAAAAATACCAAAGCAGTTTTATTTCAACAGTTTTCCAAACAGCCGGCCGCCCTCCAGGAAATGGAATACCTTCTCGAACAGAGGATTCCCCAGCAGGATCGCAAGCAGAATGGAACCGCCCCACACCAGCAGGAAATTGATCTCCCCTGGAAGAATCCGGCACCAGTCCACGAAACCGCAGTAAATCAGCACATTCCGTACCACTACATGGAGGACATAGACTTGCAGCGTCCTGGCGCCGAGCACGCTGAACCACGTTTTCTTTCTGGGAACCATCTGCATCACAGCGGCAAAGAGCAGTACTGCCGCCCCATACCATAGTAAACGGAAAGGGCCGCCAAGATCAGCTGACGGAAGCGCGTCGATCTGGGAGTAGGGCACCGCGCCGAAAATCACCCCGAGAAAGGACCGGAGCAAATCATATCGGAACAGATACAGAAACAGTGTGCCAGCCAGGACGACAACCGCGGCAACCCGCAGAATTTTCCTGTTCAGAAATTTTCTCAGCTGCTCTCCGGTAACATAAAATCCCAGGATAAAAAAGGGCAGATAGACGAAATTTCGTGACATGGAAAAATCCCGCCCGATTCGGTCGATATAACCGGCCAGCACGCCTGCCGCCACAGAGCCTGCCAGCATCCAGGACGGCCGGATCCGTTCGATAAACGGAACCATCAGGTACCAGACAGCCATGGAAAGAAGATACCAGGGCGCCTGGGAAGCGTAAAACAGCTTGAGAGAAAAGCCGCCTCCGAAACACCATTTCACCAGAGACAGCAGCACTTCAAACACCACATAAAGCCATAAAAACGACAAAATTTTATCTGCCCTTAGCTTTCCATCCTTATGCACCCGTTTGGCCAGATAGCCGGATACGAACACGAAGCAAGGCATGTGGAAAGTATAGATCAATTTTCCCAGCCTTTCCACGGCAGGAACCCAGTCATACTTCATGGAAAAATGACCGATAATCACCAGTACAATCAAAATCACTTTCAGATTATCAATAAAATAATCCCGCGCCCTCTCAGATCCCTTCATACAGACCGCTCTCTTTCATTTGGCGGATGGCCTCCATCACTGCCGGCTTGTCTTCTTTGTAAGTCACACCATACCACTTGTCCATTGTTTTCAACACCTGTACTGTGGCCGCTTTTTCCGCCAGCAGTTCGCCCACCACAAAAGGAAGAAAATACTCCCCTTTCAGCGGATTCTCCGCCAGTGTTTTTTCCAGGAAGCGTGGAAACCTCCTGCGCAGTTCAATAAGAAAGCTTGCAGAGAATCCCCACATGTTCATGGAAACCACAGAATTTTTAGGAAGATGCACCCAGGTCTGTCCCCCGTCTTCCGTGTAGGCGGCTCCGTCTTCTTTTTTCTCGATATGAGTCCTCTCTGTAATTTTGGCCAGATATCCTTCCTCATCCGTCTCGCAGATTCCCCTGGCCACATAACCGTTTTCGGTCAATGTATTCTCCAGCTGATATCCCACCATGGCGTACCGATACCGCTCGTCGTCCTCATGTGACGTCAGATACCGGTAGATAACGGCAAAGGCATGTGAGCCATAATAATCGTCTGCGTTGATCACTGCAAAGGGGCCGTCGATTTCGTTGGCCGCACAGAGCACGGCATGGCCGGTTCCCCAGGGCTTCACTCTCCCTTCTGGAACCTGAATGCCCTCCGGAAGATTGGTCAGCTCCTGGTATACGTAAGCCACCTCCATCTTTTCGCTGATACGGTCTCCGATTTTTTCCCGAAAGTCCTGTTCATTCTCCTTTTTAATAATGAAGACAACCTTTTCAAATCCTGCTTTAGCCGCATCGTAAATGGAAAAATCCATGATAATATGTCCCTGTTCATCCACAGGATCGATCTGTTTTAGCCCGCCGTACCGGCTGCCCATACCTGCAGCCATAATTACCAATGTCGGTTTTTTCATCGCTTTCGTTCCTCCCTCACATTTAATCGGGTAAAAATGCAAAATAGATCATCAGTATGCCGATGATCAGGATAACAAGGCCCAGAACGTTCCGCAGTCTTCTGCTGATTTTTTCATAGGCCGGATCGTTCAGCCATTTCTCCACGGTACTGTAGCTGGTTCCCGCCACTACGGTCAGGATACTGTGCCCAACCGCATAGACTGCCAGCAGAAAAATTCCCCACAGAGCGCTGCCGGATTCCGCTGCCAGCGCCAGCAGCGCAATCATCACCGGCGTGGCACAGTGTGAAGCGAACACGCCGCTTAGCACTCCGGCCGCAACGGCGCCCAGGTATCCCTTCTTCGTCGTCGCCGCGGTATGACAGTGATGACCCGGAATCAGCCGTATCACCCCCCATACCTGCAAAGCCATCAGAATCATAATGGCTCCCAGCAGCAGATGCCACCACATACCGATCCCATGGAGCAGATGGCCCAGCACGGAAGCAAGCGTTCCAAAAACTCCAAAAGTCAGGGCCATCCCCAGCGCCATGGTAAGAGAAAGGCGAAACGCCTTCTTTTGATTCCCTCCGGCGGCTCCCCCGACATACGCGATCACCACCGGCACACTGGACAGGGAACACGGCGTAAATGACGTGATCACACCGGCAGCCAGACACAAAAGCGGCGCAATCCAGACAGACTTTTGTATCAGCTGTGCCAACGCATTCAGAATTTCTGTCATTAATTATCCTCTCCCTGCATGGTATATACCTGGCGTTTTCTGGCCATCTCGTCATTGGCCAGATATTCATCGTAAGTCGTAATTTTGTCAATGAGCATTCCCCCGGGTACGATTTCCATGATCCGGTTCGCCGTGGTTTCCACAAACTGATGGTCATGGGATGCGAAGAGAATCACGCCCGGGAATTTGATCAGTCCGTTATTCAGGGCAGTGATCGCTTCCATATCCAGATGGTTGGTGGGTTCGTCCAGAATAAGAATGTTGGCTCCGGAGATCATCATCTTGGACAGCAGGCAGCGAACCTTCTCTCCGCCGGAGAGAACCCTGACCTTTTTCACGCCGTCCTCACCCGCAAAGAGCATTCTCCCCAGAAATCCCCTTACGTATGTGGCGTCTTTGATTTCCGAGTACTGGGTCAGCCAGTCGGCAATGGTCAGATCATTGTCAAATTCCTGGGTACTGTCTTTGGGGAAATAAGCGCGGCTGGTGGTAACACCCCATTTATAGGTGCCTTCATCCGGCTCCATCTCACCCATCAGAATCTTAAACAATGTCGTCTTAGCCTGCTCGTTTCCGCCCACGAAAGCCACCTTGTCGTCATGACCCAGCGTAAAGGTAATATTGTCCAGCACTTTGACGCCGTCGATGGTCTTGCTCAGTCCCTCCACCATCAGCACTTCATTGCCGATCTCACGGTTGGGCCGAAAATCGATATAGGGATATTTTCTGCTGGAAGGCCGCATTTCATCCAGCTGAATCTTCTCCAGCGCCCGCTTTCTGGAAGTTGCCTGGCGGGATTTGGATGCGTTGGCGCTGAAACGGGAAATAAATTCCTGCAGCTCCTTGATTTTTTCTTCTTTCTTCTTATTTGCCTCCTTCATCTGCTTTACCAGCAGCTGGCTGGATTCAAACCAGAAATCATAGTTGCCGGCATAAAGCTGGATCTTGCCGTAATCAATGTCCGCGATATGGGTGCATACCTTATTCAGGAAATACCGGTCGTGGGATACCACGATGACCGTATTATTGAAATTGATCAGGAATTCTTCCAGCCAGGCGATGGCGTCCAGATCCAGGTGGTTGGTGGGCTCATCCAGAAGCAGAATATCCGGATTTCCAAACAGCGCCTGGGCCAGCAGCACTTTCACCTTTTGACTGCCGTTTAACTCCGCCATCTGTACGTAATGAAGATCTGTCTCAATGCCAAGACCGTTCAGCAGCTGCGCTGCGTCAGATTCTGCCTCCCAGCCATTCATCTCCGCGAACTCGCCTTCCAGTTCGCTGGCACGGATTCCATCCTCATCGGTGAAATCCTCCTTGGCATAGATCGCTTCTTTCTCCTTCATGATTTCATAAAGGCGGGCATTGCCCATGATCACCGTATCCATAACGGGATAGGCATCATATTTAAAATGATCCTGCTGCAAAAAGGAAAGCCTTTGTCCCGGCGTGATGGTAACGTCGCCCTTGGTGGTTTCCAGCTGCCCTGAAAGGATCTTCAGAAAAGTGGATTTTCCGGCCCCGTTGGCGCCGATCAGTCCATAACAGTTTCCTTCCGTAAATTTGATATTGACATCTTCAAATAACGCCTTTTTTCCAATTCTCAGTGTTACATTATTTGCCGCTATCATGATTCTTACCTCTTATTTTTCTTATAAAATATTATGATATTGTAGTCAAAAGGTATTTTGACACAGCAAAAACAGGTTGTCAAGCATTTCAACAACCTGTTTTTGCCGTATTTTGAAATATTCAGAAGGCTCTGTGATACAACTCTATGATATCCGGTTTCGTGGTCGTCCTCGGATTAACTGCAATATTCCCACTTTTCATGGCGTCCTCTGCCATGACGTCAAAGAATTCATCCGTTACTCCGACTTTTTTCAGGCAGTCCGGAATCCCAAGCTCTGTATTTAACTGACGCAGCTGTTCTCCCAGCATCCCGGGCGTAAACATTTCCCGCGGCACCGGCGCTTTCGCAACACAGCGATAAATATCATAATACTTTCCCTGATCTGCCAGCGCATTATAATCTGCCACGACAGGAAGCAAAATGGCATTTGCTACTCCGTGGGCCACGTTGAAACAGGCACTGACCGGATGGCTCATGGCATGCACGTCTCCCAGCCTTGCGTGGGAAAATGCAATGCCGGCAAAGAGGGAACCCGCCAGCATAGCCTCTGCCGCAGCTTCATTTTTCCGGTTTGCCACGTAAGCGCAGAGGTTTTTCCCGATCATCCTCAGTGCCTGCATGGCAAACATATCAGAAAAAGGGGATGCCGCCAGAGAAAGATAAGCTTCCAGAGCATGAACCAGGGCATCCACACCGCATGCCGCCGCCGTATTTTCCGGAACACTGCATATCAATTCCGGGTCTAATATGGCGTAAGCCGGCAGAAGATAATTGCTGGATACCGTCAGTTTGTAGTTTCGACTGTGATCGGTAATCACGGCAAAAGAGGTCACTTCAGAACCGGTGCCGGCGGTGGTGGGAACGGCAATAATCGGAACGACCGGTCCGGGCACTTTATCCGCGCCTTCATACTCCGTAATGCATCCTCCGTAAGCAATCAGTATGGCGGCAGCTTTCGCCACATCCAGGGGGGAACCTCCTCCAAAAGCGACGATGAAATCCGCTTTGGCATCTTTATAAGTCTTCGCCGCTTTTTCAACAGTCTGCGTACCGGGGTTGCCTTCCGTTTCCGTAAATGCCGCGCTGTCTATTCCCGCCGCATAAAGAGCATCCCGGCATTGTTTTACCATACCGATTTTATTCAGATAAGGACCGGATATGATCAGAGCTCTCTTCTTCTGCAGCCGTCCGGCCATTTCCGGGAGAAATTTCAGGCTTCCTTTCCCGAAACGGATATTCTGAGGTATGGAAAAGGAAAATGATTCCATTTTTCCACCTCCTCACCCAAGAGCTTCCACTGAAGCTCTGATGATATCGTATGCCTGATCACAGTCCTTTTCATCGATGATCAGCGGCGGAACCATACGGATGATATGATCCCCGATGGCTGTAATCAGAAGATGTCTGCGGAGACACTCATGTTTTACATCTACGGCATTGATGGTGTCGTCAAATTCCACGCCAACCAACAGACCCTGCCCCCTCACTTCCTTTACATGGGGAAGCATTTTCAGTTTCTCCATAAAGTAATCGCCCGTTTTGGCAGCATTGTCCGCCAGATTCCGCTCCAGCAGCTCTTCCACTTCTGCCAGAGCCGCCGCACAGCTGACCGGGTGACCGCCAAAAGTAGTTCCATGGGATCCCGCCGTAAACGCTTTGGATACTTCCTCCGTGGCACAGATGGCGCCGATGGGCATGCCGCCTCCCAAGGCCTTCGCCATGGAAACGATGTCCGGTTTGATGCCGTAATTCATATAGCTCATGACTTTACCAGTTCTGCACCATCCGGTCTGCACCTCATCAAGAAGGAGCAGCATGTCGTTTTTATCGCAGAATTCCCGAAGTCCTTTCATAAATTCCTGCGTCGCCGGATGTACGCCGCCCTCGCCCTGTACCGGTTCGATCATAATAGCGATGGTATTTTCCGTACAGGCGTCTTTGAATGCCTGCAGATTGTTATAAGGAGCATAGGAGAAGCCATAGGTCATAGGGCCGAATCCCACCTGGCAGCCATTGCCCGGCTGTCCCGTCGCCGACATGGAACCGAAAGTTCTGCCGTGAAAACTTTTTTTCGCAGTCACGATGTGGTATCGGTTTGGCCCGTACTTTTCGATTCCGTATTTTCTGGCCATTTTTATCATGGCTTCATTGGCCTCCGTACCGGTATTCTGGAAATAGATTTTATCCATTCCAATGGTCGTGCAGACTTTTTCCGCCAAAAGCGCCTGAGGAATCGTATAGGGATAGTTGAAGGTATGCATCAGGGTTTTAGCCTGATTTACCGCCGCTTCTACGACTTTTTCATTGCAGTTCCCCGCGGAGTTTACAGCGATACCGGCATAAAAATCCAGATACTTTTCCCCTTTTTCATCATAAATGTACTGATCTTTCGCCGACTCCGCCAGAAAATCGAATCGCTCATAGGTTTCAATCATATATTTGCTTACTTTTTCTTTGATATCCTGTACCGTAAGTCCTGTCTCTGCCAGTTTCATAATGTCCCTCCTGACTGTCTGTTATTCTGATGTTGTTTCTTTTTGGTCCAGCTGTGAATGTTCCGCCGGGGTAATTTGATCCGGGGTAATCAGCCCTTTGATTATCATGTACTGCTCAATGATTTTCACGCAGTTATACACGCCCACTTTTTCGCTGTTCAGCGTCAGATCATAATTCACCGGATTTGTCCAGTAATTTCCATGAGTATAGTACTGGTAATACTGTGCACGGTATTTATCCGTCTGGGAGATGGTGGCATGAGCCACCTCTTCCGTAATACCCATACGATTCATCACCCGCCGTACACAGAATGCTCTGGGTGCTTCAATATAGATACTGACCACATTTTCCCGGTCCCGCAGGATATAATCGGCGCATTTCCCCACGATAACGCAGGATTCCGTATCCGCAAGGTTTTTGATGATCTCACTTTGATATTCAAACAATTTGTCATCAGAGCGGAACTTTTCTTTTCTCGCCACATACTGCCGGGTTCTGGGAAGTCCCCGCATAAAGTTGGAAAAGCCACCGGTCTGCCGTATCTTCTCATTTACTTCCTGAAACAGCTTTTCCTCCAGACCGCTCATCTGACTGGCCAGAGTCAGGATCCGGTTTTCATAACAGTGAATTCCCAGTTCCTTCGCCAGGCAGGACGCGATCTCTTTTCCGCCGGATCCAAAACCTCTTGCAAATGTAATTACATAATTTCCCATAGTTATGCCTCCTGATTCTTTATCCTGCCAGATATCTGCTTAAGAATTCCCTGGTCCGTGGATTTTGGGGATTGGTGAAAAGCTGAGAGGGCGGCGCGTCCTCCGCCACAAAGCCCCTGTCCATGAAGATCGTCCTGGTAGACACATCTCGCGCAAAGGCCATCTCATGGGTTACAATCACCATCGTAAGACCTGTGGTTGCCAGATTTTTCATAACGTTCAGTACCTCCCCGACCATCTCCGGATCCAGAGCCGAAGTGGGCTCGTCAAACAGAAGTACTTCCGGATTCATGCAGAGCGCCCGTGCAATGGCCACCCGCTGCTTCTGTCCGCCTGACAGCTGATCCGGTCTGGCATGGATAAAGGGAGCCATGCCCACTTCTTTCAGATGGGCGATCGCCCTGTCAAAAGCTTCTCCTTTGGACAGATGAAGTACTTTTCTTGTGCAGAGCATGCAGTTTTCCAGAACCGTCATGTTATTGAACAGGTTAAAGGACTGAAACACCATCCCTACCTTTGACCTGTATTCATTAATTTCTTTCTGTACATCCCGGACTTCCTTTCCATAAAATAATACTTTTCCGGAAGTCTGATGTTCCAGTCTGTTGATGCAGCGAAGAAGTGTGGATTTCCCGGAACCGGAGGAGCCCACGATACAGATGATCTCTCCTGCGTGAACATCAATATCAATTTTCCTGAGCACTTCATGATCTCCGAAGGACTTGCTCAGATCCTGAATCGAAATAATTGTCTTGCTCATATCTGCTCTCCTTACTGATTATCCATGTATTCCACCGCCAGTGCATAATCGCTTCTGCCCCTCATCTTCTTTTCCATAAAGTTAAAGATCTTGTTAAAGGCAAAACACAGTACGAAATAAATCACCGCAATGACCAGGTAGGATTCAAAATACTTGTAATAGTTGCCGCCCACCGTTTTCGCTGCCATGAAAAGCTCCTGCACCGCGATCACATTCAGCACCGATGTCATTTTCAGGTTGGTCAGAAAGGTATTGGCCATCTCGGGAATAATATTTTTAAACGCCTGGGGCAAAACCACACAGATCATCGTTTTCATTGGTGACATACCCATGGCCCAGGCGCCTTCTCTCTGTCCCAGATCAATGGAACCGATACCTGCCCTGACGGTTTCCGCCATATATGCTCCCGTATTCAGCACGGTGACGAGAACACCGGCGCTGACCGGATCGATCTCGATGTTGGCTTCCCGGATACCGAAGTAAATGATCATCGCCTGTACGATCATCGGAGTATCACGGAAAATCTCCACGTAAACCGTTACGATGGCCTTGATCAGACGAAGCAGCGCCTTTTTCAAAATGTGGTCGCCTTTATTGATTTTTGCATCCTGAATAATTCCTATCACATACCCCAGTGCAAATCCCAGAATCGTACCCAGGACCGCAATGAACAGGGTCAGTTTCGTTCCTTCCCAGAACATGCCCGCATACTTGTCTGCCAGATAAAGCATCCATTCTATGGAGTTTCCCGGATCTTGAATTGAAAACAAACTTATCATGCTGTTACCTCACTTTGTCCCGTAAAAATACTCCCGGTCAGTTCGCCGCCGGCTGCTGTGTAATCACTTCATCCATCAGCTCGTTCATCTTCTCTTTGTCATTCCAGCCGAGGGAATCCATAGCGGCCTGAAGCTCATCGCAAAGCTGTGTATCATCTTTTCTGGTAGCGATACATACATTGACCATCTCATCGTCATTCTGGAAGGTATCGCTTTCATCAAAGGTGATAATCGTCAGATCATCATTGGTCAGAGCTGCCGACTGCGCGGTAGGCAGATCCACAACACATACATCGGCTGTACCGTTGGAAATCGCCATAAAGCACTCGGAAGTCGTCTCATAATTGGTGCCTGTCTGCGCGCCTTCAATCTGCTCCGTAAGCGGAACCCATCCGGTGCCAAGCTGTGTGGTTACCCTGCATCCTGTGCCGGCCAGATCGGAAAGCTTCGTCACATTTTCATATTCCCCACCCTTTTTCACCACAATACAGTTGTATCTGTAATAATAAGGATCTGTAAATGCATAGGACATCTCTCTTTCCGCGGTACGTCCCATACCGGCAATGATGCAGTCATAATCTCCGGCATCCAGAGACATCCCGATGGAAGACCATTCCACTTTATGGATTTCCAGCTCTTTTCCCATCTCCTCTGCCAGCATCTGGGCTACCGCCACATCATAGCCATATGCATAATAATCCGAATCGTAAATCGGAACTGCCTGGCTTCCATCCGGTGTAGTCTCTTCATCCTGCGTCCAGTTAAAGGGAGCATAGGCACATTCCATCCCTACCCGGAGCACGTCGCTGTTTTCCGATGTCTCTGCTGTTTTCGCCGTTTCCTCCCCTTTCGCTTCATCGGGAGATCCTGCCGAATCGGATCCGCAGCCGCCAAGCGCTGCCATCGTCATCACTCCTGCCATCATAACTGCCCATAATTTTCTTTTCATAATATAACACTCCTCTCCGTTCTGATACGGTTCTTTCCTCCCAGCAAAAAAGGTGCCGGGGAATTTTTTCCCCAGCACCTTTGCTGTTACGAGCACATTGTAATCAAACTTCGTCTTTTTTTCAATGTGCAAAACGCACATTCATAATGGTCATTTTGCACAGTCTTTACGAAAACATCAGCTTCTTAATCAAAATGCAGTTGACCAGATTCAGATACTCCATATAGTCATCCAGTTCTATCTCCAGCAGTTCTTCGATTTTCCGGAGCCGGTACTGCAGTGAATTTCTGTGGATATACAGAGCATCTGCCGTCTTTCCCACACTGAAACCATGCATGTAGTATTCCAGCAGGGTATCCTGCAGGAAAGTTCCGTTGGCATGGTCGTACTCCTCCAGCCGGCGCAGCTTTTCATTACAGTAATCCAGTATTTCCCGCTGATTGCCGCTGCTAAACATAAATTTGTAAATCCCCATGGAACTGGCGCTCAGTACTTTTTTCTTTTTGGGATTAGGCAGCATATCTTTTTTGGGAATCAGGTTTTTCGCCTCCTGATAGCTCCGCCCGAAATCCCGCGGGTTTCTGTAAGGCGCTCCCAGAATACATGTACTTTTAATCAGCCCCTGAAACTGCGGCTTATTATCCAAAGTACAGAGAATCTGTTCCAGTTCATGCTCGATCTCTTTATTCTCCCTGGCTTCAAACAGCAGCACAAATTTATTGAGAAACCGCATAAACATGGAACTGCCTTTCATGTTGTTAACCTCCCGGTTGAGGCAGTCTGCATAGTATTCGTACGTGTGTTCATCCTGTTCCAGATTTATGCCGTACTTTCTGTCGATGATGATCACACCTACACGGTAGGGTCTGGAAAAATCCAGGCCGAACTGTCCGGAGATCTTTTCCACGTATTTATCGTTGATCTGATATCCAAACAGGAGATTGTACAGATAATCCCCCGTTTTTTTATTCTGCACTCCCGTCTGTACAATCAGGCTTCCGATGCTCTGAGCGATATCCACAAATGACGCTCCTTCCCATCGTACATAGAACAGGGGCAGTTCCAGTTCATCCGCCCGTCTTCTGACAGATTCCGGTACCTCCTCTCTGTCATCCACCACAGAAATCGCCAGGCCGGAAATCCCCAGTTCGTTCAACTCCTCCAGTGTGACCGCCACTTCTTTAAAATCAAATCTGACATAGTCCACCACAATCAGCGCAAAATTCCCCCGGTTCATATGATCCGCATAAGGCCTGGTCTGCACCATATAAGTCCAGGACACCATGCGATAAAGTCCTTTTTCCCCGGCAATCAGATGCATCCCGTCCAACTTGAGATTTAAAATATCTTCACACGTAATCATATGTCCTCTCCTTTCATCATTGCCATTTGATAGGCGTTTGCGAAACGCCAGACCCCGCATAAATACGGGATTCTTTTTTTGACA